>JABAOH010001273.1_pt1 | contig 200618 bp, 173 predicted proteins | sample 7062181 | NCBI WGS metagenome assembly JABAOH01 (sample SAMN14538630, study PRJNA623070) | marine sediment metagenome | biome: marine biome [ENVO:00000428]; feature: marine pelagic biome [ENVO:01000023]; material: deep marine sediment [ENVO:00002113]; isolation source: pool of 5 deep marine...
CAACCGAACACCGGAGCAAAGCGAATTGGAAGCCCAGGACGAGACGGGGCTTGAACCGATTAACGTGGGGCGGGATAAGATCCGGAGAGAAATTCTCGAGAAAGCACAGCAGCGCACGGAGGATCTCGGGATCGAAATCCTCGATGTTCAATTCAAGCGAATCAACTATGTGGAAGAGGTCAGGCGTAAGGTTTACGAGCGGATGATCGCCGAGCGGCAGCGAATTGCCGACCGGTTCCGCTCGGAAGGAGANNGAAATCATGGGTAATGCCGACGCAGTGGCAACGAAGATTTATGCTGCCGCGTACGATCGCTCCGCTGCATCACGAGCTTTCTATGAATTTTTGAAAACGATGGAGACCTACCAGAACACTCTGGATGCGGAAACCTCCCTCATACTCTCTACCGACGGCGAGTTTTACAAATTTATCAAGGAATCGCAGAGCCGCTAGGTACCCGTTCTCGAGATCCCATCAACTTGACGTAGAAGCGCATCTTTGTTGCGCTATCTTACAAGAATCATCTTGCGACTGGATGTATGATCTCCGGATTGGAGCCTGCAGAAATAAACGCCGCTTGCCACCTGTTTCCCGCGATTATCGTTACCATCCCAGTAGAGCTTGTGCATACCAGGCGGAAGCTCGCCTCTGAAAAGTGTCCTGACCACTTTTCCTCGAACGTCGTAGATGGCAAGGCTTGTTTGCGTCACTTCGGCCTGTGACATGGAGCTTGGAAGTTTCGCACTAGCATCGGAGAAGGGGAGAGAGAACTCTATGGTCGTGCCTAGTGAAAATGGATTTGGGGTATTCTGCTTCAGGAGAAGCTCGTGTGTAAAGGCCGCCGGCCGGTGATGTTCGACGTGAGTTGCAATACCGGCGAGCGATGCGTAATACTCCCGCGCCCAAGCTAACTCATTAAACGCGCGGGAGGCAGCCGAGGAATCTGGCCATTCACCTTCCTCCTCAGCCAGAGATTCAAGATCTTCGATCCATTCGACAAAAAACTCGGCATCTTCCTGCTTCACTATTCGGGCTTCTCCGATGCGGAAATAGACCGGGCTCGTATGGGCGAAGAGCGTGTCGCCAACCAGGTGCCATGATGTATCCACGCCGGTCACTCTGGCAGCTACCCACATGCTACTATCTATGTGAAGAGCGAACGGAGTACTGATACTGCGTTGATCTCCTCCAGGAATAAATGTATGCAAGACCTCGCCATTTGTTATGATCTCGGCTTTGTCGATTGGATGAGCACTTTGGACCGACAGCCAGCCGAGGATTCGCCAGGAAGCTTCGGGCAAGGAGAGGCTGTCGCCGGGCATGAGCCCCTTGAGATCGAACCGTGTAATCAAGGGGCCGTTCGTAACGAAGGTTTTCCCCTTTGCTAATTGGGCCGCCCAGTTTTCGAAATTGAACTCTCCATCCGGTATGTGAACGTAGGTTCTGAATGCCCCAAGAGGACGATCATGAGCACGGTTTACGCCGGCGTCCGTTCCGGCGCAAGCGGGAAGCTTGAAACCGCAGTTTAGGAGACGATACCACATCTCGAGTTCTATCCCGCCGGAAAGGTAATTGCTGTAGCTCATCACTTCGAACGCATCGACTTCTCCTCGGGCGACATCGACGGGAAGCTCGAGGGCCAGGCCGGTTCCGGGCCATTGATCGATTTGTGAAAAATCGTCCGTAGTCACCGGATGGGCCGGGATCACCAGGCCACCGGCTTGCATATGAATGGCTTCGGCGACATGCAGATTCATTGGCCACCAATGCGACCATTGAGGGAACCATAGTTGCTTCAAACCAAGCAGGCCCATGTGCCCATAAGTTCCGCTCCTGTATTCTTCCGACATGTAAACGATGCATTCGGTGGAGCTGGAGGAATCCGGCGCTCCGGTAAAGTAGTAATCCTGATCGAGGCAATTCACGACGTTGATGTCTTCGGCGCGTCCCAATAAGTGAGCATCCTCGGGCTCGAGCGTGTAGGTACCTCCCGAGTGATTGATGTGTACATGGCAGTCCCCCGAATACCAGTTGAGGTCGCTCATGTCGGCCACTCCGTTGAGAGAGTACACTAATGTGGTGTCTCCCAGCACCTGAACGCTATCGATGATCGGTTCATATTCGGGGCCACGACCTATTCGAATGAGCGTGGTCCCGACTGGAATGAAAAGATCAAAAGTCCCGCTGGTATAAAAATATCCTCCTTCAGCAGTATGGTAGAGGGCAGCCGTCAAGGGACGACGCGAGTATCCCCATGTGTCGATGACGCTGCACCGGGCTGGTAGTTCCTCGCCGGTAGAGCTATCCAATACGGTAACGGTTATTGTTGCCCCCTGAATACACGGCATTCCTTCCGGCTTCGAATGCCACGAACCAGCGGCTTTGGAGGCGGCCTCGCATTGCGATGCTTCGAGTTTCCGGGGATGTCTATTTCCTTTGGCGGCCGCTGCGGGTGTGAGTAGTAGCGGCCAAATGATTGAAAATAGGACAATCCAGAGACAATCTCTCATAGCCAGCTCTCTCGACGGAAGGAAAAGCTGCATTCGAGTCGGATCATCACATATCGGCTATGGCTTCAGAAGTCAGGGGGGAAGGGTCTTGAAAGTACTTCCCGGCGGGGAGCTCCTGGGGGATCGAGAACAAGCCGAAGTCACCTTACAAGAGCAGTTCTGGGCGTGCCTCGAAGAGCCGGTCTTTTGGAATCCGAATCCCCCAGCGGGTGGATTCGGGACAAAAGAGGTTCATGTGGTAATCTCGTGAGCGATGACCAACCTTTGGATTTCGTTTGTCCCTTCATAAATCTGCAAAAGCTTTGCGTCCCTCATCAGTTTTTCCACCGGGTAATCCTTCATGTACCCATAGCCCCCTAGAATTTGAACGGCATCAACAGTTGTTCTCATGGCGACGTCGGACGCATAAGCTTTTGCCATGGCGGATTCTTTTGCCCCTTTTGCTCCATTGTCGATTAACCAGGCCGCATGCCAAACCAGGAACCTAGCGGCATCTATCTCCGTGGCTATGTCCGCTAATTTGAAAGCAATGTGCTGAAAAGAAGCGATGGGTTTTCCAAATTGCTGCCTCGTCTTCGCGTACTCCAAAGCGTACTCGTACGCCGCCCTGGCAACGCCAACTCCGGCGGCTCCCACGCTTGCCCGGGCTTTGTCGAGAGTTTTCATAGCGACAACGAATCCCATACCTTCTTTCGCCAGAAGATTTTCAGCCGAAACTCTCACATCGTCAAAAAATAGCTCGGTCGTGTTCGAAGCCCTCTGCCCCATCTTGTCCTCTTCTTTGCCGATCTGAATTCCGGGTGTGTCGGCCGGAACGATGAAGGCAGCCATTCCACGGCTTCCCTTTGCTCTAGCAGTGTTCGCAAATACAACATACAGCTTGGCCACTCCACCATTCGAAATAAAACACTTTTCACCGTTAATAACATACTCCGAGCCGACCTTTTCAGCTGCGGTAATCACTTTGCCCGCATCCGAGCCGGCTTCCCTCTCTGTAAGGCAGAATGCAGCCAGTCCCATCTCTTTGGTAAAAGGTGTAAGAAATTTCTGTTTTTGTTCGTGTGTCCCGAAAAGTATGATAGGAGTAAATGCGAGAGAATTTACCATGATGGTGGTAAACATACCCGGGCAACCCATAACCAATTCCTCGCTCACGATCGCGGTATCCAAAGCAGAGAGGCCCCCACCACCGTACTCTTCCGGGATTGTGCAGGATAAAAAGCCCGCTTCGAACGCCTTCTGCATTACGTCCCAAGGAAATTCTTTCCCTTGGTCATATTTTGCCGCCACAGGTTTCATTTCTCTCTCAGCAAATCTTCTTGCCGTTTCCTGAAGGGCTAATTGCTCTTCAGTCAATCTAAAATCTATCACCACGGACCTCCTTTTTTCCTGCGGTGTTATTCTCTTTATACCCTCATCCGCCTTCCCTGTCAATCGTGACGGCGCTCTCTTTGGCAGCTGAGAAGGACAAATTTAAACGGTGAAAACTTGATTTTTTGCGGCAATAATGTCGGGAATGTTGGGATAATCACTTGCAAAAAGTGTTTTATTCTGCCGGGGTAAGAGACGGATATTACCTACCGCCATCTCCAACCGCGGTCTCTGGGAAGCCTTGTTCTCGGTTCGTAATCCATCGGTTCGGCCCATTCATCGGGCTCCTCATGCACTTCTTGAGCAGATTCAGCTGGCCTGCCGTCCTCCTTTACGATTTGAAAAGATCGCTCGGCTGCCTCAATAATTTCTTGTTTCAGTCCTTCAGCAGATACTTGCTCCGTAAACTTCCGTCTGCCCGAAACAATGTCTTTCAAATATTGCTGGATCTGATCTTCTGAATAGAAGTTCTTCGGGTCGTAAGGCGATAGGTCGAATTCATCCACATGCACGATCTCTTTTGTTCCGAAACGGCCTCGTTCGTAACGGTTGGTATCGCGGAAGTCGCCGCGTTGCAAGGCGGCCATTAGGTTGATGGGCACTCGGGTCACTTTGTGAACCTGGCGTTTCTTCTTGATGCCGCCTTCTGGGTATGTCTCGATGATCTCGCCTACGCCGCCCGTATTGTATTGGTAGAATTTTATCTTATCCGGATAACGCTCGAAGAGATCCATCACGATATCGTGGAATTGGTTCGTTTTCTTCGCTCTCGAGCCGATGATGAAGGGATCGGTCCCAACGATCCGGACGGATTCCCCGGCGCGGAGGGGTTGGGACGCGTAGCTGTGGGTGGACTCTCCCCACAGGTAGGCCAGCACTCCCTGCTCGGGTGTGAGCTCCTGAGCGAAGGGCATTATTGTGTTGCGGCGCGTGATAAAGGCGAACATTAATCCGTCGAGCTCATCAGCTGGGGGAAGATCGATGCTTTTCGCACTGATCCCGACCATTCGGCGGCCGCGCCGGATCTTTAGTTCGTCCTTTTGTATCACCGCACGCCCGTTTGCGCATAGAACTTCGTCCAGGAAGTCCGGGTTTCCTTTCGAATCGACCATCACGTTTTCAAAGAGCGCTGATTTATGTACCAGGGCGTTGTACATCGCTTCCTGAAGCGTCTTGTCGACGTCTGTTTTCACAAAGAAACCAACTTCGGTCCCCAAGGCGGAGCCGTCTCTTTTCAGAAAAACGATGTCGTCTTGGATGACTTCGGTTTTTTCTCCATCCCTATGGTTCAAACCCAGCTGATGGCATGACCAGGTCGACTTCCCTGTGGCGGAGAGGCCGAAAATGAGAACACCATAGCGCTTCAGTTTACCGTCCTTCGAATCGCGAGCGGTGACGATCTTCGTCCCCGCGTGGAGTCCCAGCATTCCCTGCTTATCCGCTGAGTACATGGCCTGTCTCAAAAAGCCTTTCTTGTCCTCTCCCATGTAATCCGTACCCAGCGCAATGTTGAGATTGTACTCGGGAATTGTGAGCACCTGCTGCCTGATGTGGTGCTCATCGGGAATATGAAACATGATGAACTCGGGCCCCGGCTTCCTTTTGTTCGGTTCGCGCAACGTATGTCCCCACATGTAGGCGAGGCGGATATTCTTTGGGTCTGCCACGGAAATGTACAGGTTGCAGATCGGATTGAATTCATTGTTGTCTCCCATTTGGCGTCGGATGTGAACTAATGGGAGGGTGCGAATCATATGGAGGACGTTGTGAAGTTCTTCAGGTGCCTTTTCAATAATCTCTCTTTGTAGGTCAGTGACGCTCGGTAAGCGGACCGGTTCACTGCCCAGGTAAACCGTCCTCGGAGCTACGCGGCTCGATACAGCCGAACGCCATGCGAAAGACCCGAACCGTGTGGGAGTTGCCGTCCGAATCGCGCGTTCCTTTAGTTCCTTGAGTTTTGCGTGCTCGATATTGCGCCCATTCAGGAAGGGCTGCAGGTTATCATAAAACCTGTTATAAACCGATTCGTCATAGATGTCTTGGCTCATGGTTTCTGGATTCACCTCACGTCGTGCAGCCTATTCTCTGCTGGATCGTTCGATTATCAAATTATTTTAGTCCAGAAGCGGGGGCGAAGCAATCGGTTTCGAGGCACAGGGATTGGATATTCTGAGACACGGAGCCGATGAAGGTATGGCTGGAGAGCAGTGGCGCGGGCCATGGATAGGTCGGGGAAGAGCAATCACGAACAGCTCCGAATTCGATTGCATTTCCAAGACTTCCGGGATAAACTTGTTTTTTTGATTTCCCTTCAGCGGGCTTCAATCCGAGAAAGGCAACTTACATTCGAACCGGCGGCTCCTCGGCATGGCGTGTTCCGGGGCGGAAATCGGCCGAGCGGTCGGACATGCATATCTAATACACAAGGAGGCGTGGAAATGGTGGGTTGGTTGATCTGGCTGATAATCGGCGTAGCGGTCTTGGGCCTGTTCCTGCTGGCCATGTGGAAACAGTACCGCAAAGTAGGTCCAAACGAAGTCCTGATCATCTCCGGAGGTCGACGTCATACCGTTGTCGATCCAGACGGCACGAAACGCAAGATCGGTTACCGGATGCAAATTGGCGGTGGTACGTTCGTGCTACCCTTTATAGAGAGCTGTCAGGTGCTGTCGCTCGAAATTTTCACTGTGGGCTTCAAGACTCCCGAAGTCCTCACGACCACAGGCGTTCCGGTAATCACAGAAGGCCTTGCACAGATCAAGATCAAGGGAGACGAATACTCTATCCGCCTTGCTTCCGAGCAATTTCTCGGCAAGGATCCGGGAGCCATACGGGACATCTCCCAGCAGATCCTCGAAGGCCACATGCGGTCCACAATCGGATCTTTTACAGTGGAAGAGATGTATCAGAACCGGGATGGATTCGCCCTGAAAGTGAGAGAAGCCGCAACGAAAGATTTCGATCGAATGGGACTCCAGCTCATATCGTTCTCGCTCAAAGATCTCACTGATACCCAGGGGTATCTCGAAGCTCTGGGCCGCCCGCGCATCGCAGAGGTCAAGAGAGATGCTGCCGTCGCACAGGCCGAAACGGACAAGGATGCCACGATCAAAGCGGCAATCGCACGGAAAGAAGGGGACATCGCGAAATTTCAGGCCGATACCGAGATCGCTCAGGCCCACAGGGATTTCGAGTCCAAACGAGCCGAATTCCAGGCTGTAATCAATCAAAAGAAAGCAACTGCAGACCTTGCGTACGATCTCGAAAAGCTGCGAGTGAGCGAGGAACTCAAGGCGCAGGAATACCAGGTCAGGCTCATTGAAAAAGAAAAGTCCATCGAAATAGAACAGAAGGAAATCGCGCGTAGAGAACTCGAGCTCGAATCGACCGTCAAGAAAGAAGCCGACGCCAGGAAGTATCAGGCACAATCAGAGGCGGAAGCGGAAAGCTATCGTGTCGAGGCCGAGGCAAAGGCGAAAGCGGAAGCAATGAAGGTGGAAGGCGCTGCTGAAGTGGAAGTGATGAGGGCCAAAGGAGCAGCGCAGTCGGTGGGCATGAAGCAAAAAGCGGAGGCATGGCGGGAATACAACGAGGCGGCTGTTTATCAGATGTTTATCGATGTTCTCCCACAGCTCGCCAAGAATGTCTCCGAACCTCTTTCCAAGGTGGAAAAGATCGTGCTCATCGGCGACGGCAAAGGAGCGGGAGCTTCGAGAATCACGAATGAGGTGGCAAGCGTGCTCGCGCAGATGCCGGAGGTTCTGGAATCATTGACGGGCGTCGATATCAAGAAGCTGTTGCAGAACCTCCCCGAGATTGCAAAAAGGCAAAAAGCGGAGACCGATGTAGCCACTCCGCCTCCTGATAATCCTTCCAAGGGTCAGCCGAAGGCTCCTGGGAAAAAGGCGTAATGACAAGAAGAGGGGAATGACATGGCAACCAAAATAGAATCCCAAGAGCCCAGGCCCACCCTTCCGAAATCACCTCCGGAATCCGCTAAGGAACCGGCCCGTCAGGCAACGGGCACCGTGGCGGAACGGGTCAGCCGCGTGGCAACCTCTCCCACATTGAGAATCACCGGGAAAGCGAAGGCAATGGCTGCCGAAGGTATCGATGTAATCGATCTCAGCGTGGGCGAGCCTGATTTTTCTACACCGGATAACATCAAGCTGGCGGGGAAACAGGCGATCGACGATAACTTCACTCACTACACGGCGAACGACGGGATACCGGAACTCAAACGGGCGATCTCGGATCGGCTCAAGGAGGAGCACGGCCTCGAATACGGTCCAGGTGAAATCATCGTCTCGTCGGGGGCGAAGAACTGCCTCTACAACCTGTCCGTGGCTCTTTTCAACAAAGGGGAGGAAGCCATCATCCCAGCGCCTTACTGGGTGTCATATCCGGCCCAGGTGGCGTTGGCCAAGGCGATTCCGGTAATCGTTCCGACGAAAGAGGAGAATGGATTTCGGCTCACACCGGATGAGCTGCAATCCGCTTTGACCTTCAACACCAAAGCGTTAATACTCAACAATCCATGCAATCCTACTGGAACCGCATACACCAGGGAAGAGCTCGAGCCGATTGCCGAGATTGCAGCCGATGAAGGCATCTTCATCATCGCTGACGAAATTTATGAAAAACTCGTCTATGACGGATTCCGGTTCGCCAGCATTGCCTCGATAAGTCCCAAGGTCAAACAACGCGCGATCATCATCCATGGAGTTTCGAAGTCCTACGCAATGACCGGATGGCGGATCGGCTACGCCGCCGGACCGCGGGAAATCATCGCCGCGATGGACAAAGTGCAGAGCCACAACACGTCGAATGCGTCGTCCATTTCCCAAATGGCCGCGCTCGAAGCCCTCAAAGGGCCTCAGATGGACATATCGATGATGGTATCCGAGTTTCAGAAACGCCGGAACTTCATGCTTCAGAAACTCGGCTCGATCCCTGGTGTTTCATGCATGGAACCCAAGGGTGCCTTTTACCTTTTTCCGAATATGTCGGCCTATTACGAAAAGGAATACGAGGGGATGCAGATACGGAACTCGTACGGGCTTGCATACTTCCTCTTGAAAACGGCACGTGTCGCGGTGGTGCCGGGCGACGCGTTCGGTGCGGACGATTTTATCCGGCTGTCCTATGCGTCGTCGATGGAGCGGATCGAGGAAGCGATGGATCGGATAGGTGAAGCGATGTCCAAACTCGAGGTGGCCAAGAAGATCGCCCGCGTCCAGCTGAACAATACGGTAACGAAAGTGAAAGCTTACGCGGAAACCGAGCCGGAACTCAGCTTGGCGTTACGCAACGCACTGGTGGCTGAGGTCGAAACCCATATGGGCCACGACAATTATTATGAGTGGAACGCCAACATCAGCGGCATGGTGATACAGCTTCGCACCAACAGCCCGCATCTGAATGATTTCTGGATGGAAAACTGGTACCCATCACAGCTCGAAGCCGATCTGGAACCCCACGGAATTCTGTACGGGGCAAAAGCCATTCCGGGGCGCGAACCCAGGGCGTTTTACAATTCCGAATCGCGGACAGGCGTGCTGGTAAACTCCGCCTTCTACGGACAGCTGAGGTCCCTTGCTCTGGGAATGGTAACAGACGTGGGCGAACGGCTGTTCGATCTGCACGGCATCAACGGAGCGTGTCTCGATTTTAGAGGCATGGGCATCGTGCTGATCGGATCTCCGGGGACCGGCCGAAAGGGTCTCTTTGCCGCGCTGGCGCGCAGCGATAAGGCGCGCATTCATTCGAACGACTATTTCTTCGTCCGGTACGTTGGCGGAGAGGCGTTCGCCGACATTTCCGAACGCAAGTTTTATGTGAAAACCAAGGTGGTCGAAGACAATACCGATTGGGTGCCTTTTCTCGACCGCAGCAAGTGCGAGAATGTGGTAACGCGGAAGGAGGACTGCACACACCCGAACTGCGAGCGGGTGGAGAGGTGCCGTCTCGACCGCGGCGCGACTCATTGTTTTTCGGCCTCGAATATATCTCGCGCGATGCTGGATCCTTATTGGCTCGGGGGACCGAAGAAGTACGTAAAACGAGCTTCGTTGAAGTACGTCTTCCTCCTGAGGAAGGATCCGCTGGCTGAGCCGTTAACCAGGACGAGCGCGGAAGAAGCTATTCGGTTTTTGGAGGAAGGGAAGGTGGAAACGGCGATGGGACCGGGTCCGCTTCTTTCGACCTACCGGAGCCAGCCGTTTTTCAATCCGCATTTGCTGGTAAAAACGCCGGACCGGATCGAGCTGCAAAAGCGTCAATTCGAGAGACTGTTCCTGGCGGCGGAATGCTTCCTCGTGAACACCGATCGGGTCGCGCGTGCGGAGATCGAGAGGCAGATCCTGGACGTCGTTGGCGTCCGTTAGTAGTTTTTTCCTGTTTGTTATTGAAGGACCGGGTGTGGGGCACTCGCCTCCGGCCGGTCCTTTACATTAAGTCACAAGGGGGAGGACAGCATGATGGGACGACGAGACTTTGCGAGGATGTGCGTTGGGAGGCTCTGCGGGGGTGACGAATCGTTACGCGGAGCGAGCGAGGATCCTCCGCCGGAGGCGGATAGCCGAAGCGGGAGCGTGGTGAGGAAGCCCGCAGAGCCTCCCGCAAAGAGTCTCACCAGCCGGATGCGGATAACCGAGCGAAGTGGGCGCATGTGAAGAACTCCCACGGAGCCTCCTTACCCACCTCTACTCGATGGATGCCACCCTCGTTACGCAGCACTCCCACCATCATGATCCATCGCTAGCAAATAATATTCTCTACGCCGCGAGTTTCTTCCTGAGAATCAAGATACCGGTTATCAACGTCAGCAGCACCAGCACCACCAGACCCCAGCTGCTCAAGGCAGGCACATCGGCGGGAGTGTATTGTATCTCGAAATCAGCCTCACTCGTATCCGCTGCACAGTTGTTGTCTGGGTCATAAGCGACCACCATGATCCTCGAGTAGATCGAAGGCGGGCCGGTGACCGGCCAGAGATAACTTCCGTCGTTTGGCTCCGCAGTGGTGAGTGTTTCCGGATAAGATGCTCCACCGTCACGAGAAAGCAAAATATCGATCAAACACGTGCCCGAGTTATCCGAAGCGGTCCACTGAACGTCTTCGTCGTCTCCGATTAGCCAAAGTTCGGCTCCAGTCGTGGGTCTGTCCAGGCTTATGATCGGTGGATCGGTATCAGGTAATGCGCCCATGGCCAGCCAATCAACCGCTCGTTGCATCAGAAGATCACGGTCAGCCGAAGTGTTTATGGCTTCGAAGCCAAAGGCGAGATAGACGATTCGATGCGGTGATTCGCATTTGATGCCGCCTGCGGAACCCGAGACATACTCGAACACTTCCGTGGCTCCAATCCGTGCATTGATCTCGCTCGGCCAATCCTGGTTGTTCGACCCATCCCCTCCGCCGATGTCGAAGCTCATGCCGTTTCCCACGGGGTCCCCGGAGACACCGGTGAGTGAGCGGTATCCGGAGTCATCGAGGATGTAGTCGGCATGAAGATAGTTATTATAGAAAACAACGTCGCCGGGAGTGTGGCCCGAATAATCGTTTAGGTACCAGCCAATGTCCTGGCCCGTAAACAGCGCGCGGCCCCCGCCGTCGAGGTAGCTCGATATAGCAGCCTGGTTGGTGGAGACGATGCGCCCGGCAGTACCGGTTTCCCAGATGACGATGAAATAGGGAGCTAAATCGGAAGAGCTGGGGCTGCCTCTGTCTTTCTCGTTCCAGACATCGTAGAGGTACTGGTTGTTATCGAGCGCCTGCATGAAATAGCTCTCGTATGTCGCACCATCGTCGTCATCCACCAGGAGAATCGGCATATCTCCTATCTTCACATAGAACGTATCCATCCGGGAACATCCGCCGTCGGCACTGATGTTCAGAGTGAACTCGATTAGATCGCCGACGGTGAGCAACCGATTGAATGACATCTGATATGGCGTATGAGAATCGCCTTCCTCTCCAGCGTCCAGGTCGGGATAGGTGGAAGTGTCGCTGCTGATTTCCACCCAAGGATGTGAGCAGCCGATTGTTGCCGATATGCCTGTTTTGAGGTTTGCGAGTATTTCGTTTTTCAATGTGACGGTTAGATTTACGGATTCGCCGGCATCGACGCGTCCGTCACCATCTCCGCTGCTGTCGTCTACGGTCTGGTCCTCGTATGCGATATCCGTTGCCTCGAAATAATAAACTGCCTGTGTTGCATAACCAATGTTGCACGAACCGTACTTGATCCAGAAATAACCATCCATGCCCCAATCCGTCCCCCAGCTGTTCTTAACGAGCCATGCTCCTTCTCCATCGCATAGGTTATCGTTCCAGCCGATAATGACAACAGCGTGGTTAATGGGATCATCTCCCTCGTGCTCGTAACAGCCTTCAGTGTAGTAGCGGAAATCATCGTACACATGAAATGTGGTCGCAACAGGGCCATGGTTCATCACCTTTTCCTTGATTGCTTCCACAATATTGGGGATATCTTCCCAACCATTTGTCGCAGCGTATTTCTCGCATGTTTCTTCGGTGCAGGGCTCAGTATCAGTCGCCACATACGGCATGCAGCTCTCCAGCGCGGCTCCGTATTGTTTGAAATGGTTCCATGCGGTACTCATCCATCCGCCGCTGCATCCGTAACCGAACGTCGCGCATCAAAGCACCTGTTGCTCGGAAAGATCGTATTCGAATCCACTGTTTATGAGGACCATCGATTCCAAAGCACCCACTGCGGCGAAATCCCAGCAGCTGCCGCAGCCGTCTTGGTCCTTGACCGGTGTTACGCCGGCATAGTCGCGCCAATCGAAACTGGACGGGAATTGCAGGTTTCGCATGTTGTAGGCTGATGTGATTTTCTCGAAACGATCCACTGCCTCCGGTGGGATTCGCAAACCGAGAAGTCGTTGGAACTGCTCGGACGAAAGCTCGGAGACAGATGTTCTGCCGGCCGTCCACTGGTAGCCTTTTTCTGCAATTCGCTGTTGCACTTGTGACAGCGTCTCGAATGGCTGATCGATAGTGATTTGTGTGTTGCCCTTCTGCTTGGTTTCTACGGAGCCAGCATTTTCAGATAAGCCGGATACGGGGATCAGAGAAAGTGCCAGAATGGATGCAATGACGGCAGCGGTTTTCATGTTCCGCCTCCTGTTCGAGCCACGTGCTTGAGATACTTTATGTTATGCGTCGTTGAACTCCCTGCGAGCATTTAGGACACTTGAAGTCCTTATTATACAATAAATTAGTCGTTTCGTCAATCACGTAGTCGTGATTGTTTCTTCATGAATGCATTGATGGTGTGAGACCGACTCCAGCGGAGGATCAAGGAAAAAGCAAAATCGAGCCTTGTGTCATTTGCAGCAGTCGGCTCTCTGTTTGACGATAGCAGATTTTTATGGTAAAATTACTAACGATTCATCAGGCGAGGTGACTGTGGAGAAAGGAAGTAAGCAACTCACTGTTGTTGTAGCATTACTGCTGATCGCAACTCTTCCTAATGCTGCCTTATCCGTGACGTTCCAGATCGAGGCAGAGAATTACGTAGACTCTCTTGACCTTGCTTTCGAGTTGATTCGCCCCGTAGATGGGGGAACCGGTTGCAGCGGTGGTTACTATCTTGCTGGACTCGATGCGCCGGGTGAGTGGACACTGTATGATCTCAATGTCAGCGCCTCTGGGGTCTACGCCGTCAAAATGAAAATTAGAGGAGATGAAGGTATTAGCTATCAGTTCCAGTTGATTTTCACAGGCAACGAATCAGGAGAGACTCAAACAATTACCTGCACATTTGTGGCCCCGCGACCTACTTGAGCTGCCCAGTGGTATTATCCCGCCGGGAGCGGTTCCTTCAGATTAACCGAGTCCTCATACACCGTCAAGTTGCTTTACATTTACGGGAGCTGGATTCATATCGATAACTTCACGTTCATGTCCATGGTGCCGACTCGCGATCACTCCTGGGGGATGATCAAGAGCATTTACCGACAATAGCAATTGTTGCAGCAAAACGTGGTGATTGTCAGAATCGCCCGGTTAGGTAAACGCTGAAGAGATTTGTGAGAGATTCGCTATCCTGATCACTCCAAGTAATCCTGCCATCGATCCGCTGATATTGCAATTGTACAGAACTGTTTTTATTGAGACCGTATCGGGTGGTTACTACAAGTGCTTTTCGAACTTCATCGAAGGGACTGACGCTTCCTTTTCTCCATTTCCCGTGATCCAGCCACCCTACACCTCCGCCCAATCCATTCGGCAGTTCAACATCGATCGATGCACCCAATAATGATGCTTTCTCCCTGTCAGCTCCAGTTACGAGGACTTCCAACTCGCGAAGCCTTTTGTAGAAAAGTGAGACGACGGCAACATCCCTGAAGACCGGAATATCAGTGGAGAACCGGACACCCTCTCTATCCGGCTCGTATGAGAGGGCAGCGAATGGCGAGTAAAAGTTCGCGGTCAAGTAGAGATAATCCGCTCGGAATCTCCAGACAGGTAACCGTTCGAAAACGACGCCCGCAATGCCGCCTCTGCCCTCAACTTTGAGAAGATCATCGCAGCAACTCACACCGAAACCATGGCTCTTTGCCTGATTCCACACTATCCACTCGCCTCTCAAATCGACAGAACGAACAATTGGGACGTTCCAGGTAGCCGTTATGAGTATCGATTCATTCCAGGGATACACAACTGGATAGCCCAGCCGGATGAAATCCACCGAATGGCGGTTTTCCCAGCTTCCTACTAGATGGAGTCCGGCTTTCCAAGAGGAGCCCGTGCGCGAATCGAATTTTTTCCAAAGAGATTCGAATCCATATATCTCGAGGGAGTAATCTGCCCTCTCTGCACCCGTGGAACGAACTTCCAGATAGGTTGTCTCCGTTGCCCTCCGGGGAATTGCATAGAAAGCGCGTGTCTCTATATTGGGACTCCGGTAAAAAGTGATGCCTCCCTCGAACGTGAGCTCGGGATTCAGCTCTTCCAGGCTCTTCACGAGAAGAATGCCCGCCGTTGCACCACAGCCGCAGCTTGCGTTGCCTCCAACTCGTGGATTATCGTCCCAATCCCAGCGCATCAATGTGAGAGGTGTCATGAAGATTTCATAATAGCCGAGCCTCAAAAGGAATCTTCTAGCCGTTATTTCAGCGTAGGCGCTCCCCCATTCGGATCCCAAATATTTCGGTCCCGCTTCGAGGACTTCTTTGCCTTCGTTGCTGATCCGGAGGAGGCCGCCGATTCTCACGTGCCTTCCGAGCCTACGGGACATTTCGAGTTCGAACCTGAAGAGGAGATTGTTGCCGGGATGCACCTCTTCACCGTAGGGTCCTGCTGCGTCCATTCCTCGAGCATCTATACCGAGAAAACGGATCCTCTGATCCCCTCGAAACACGATTCCTCCAAGATAGCGCACACCCTCGTCTGCTTCTTCGCCGCCCGGCACTGCGACTTCTTCCACCTCCCGACCGGCGATACTTACCTTCTCGGCTGCGAGCATCTCTTTCATGATCGCTTGGATGTCGCCTTCCGGATCGGGCTTGCGGGCGATGATCTCTCCGCGCTGATCCACGAGGAACAGTGTGAACGTCCCGAGTGGCGCGTTATAGTTCTGTGCAGCTTCGCCACCGGTGTCCCAGGCTTGGGGGAAGGTAATGCCGTTGGCTTCGATCAGCTGGCTGACTTCGAACAGATTCCCTTCATCGAGGTGGATTCCAAATACGCCGATGTTTTCGGTTGCGTGATCCTGGTAGAAAAGTTCGCAGCCCGTGAGCAGTTCGACACAATGGGGACAACCGCTCTCCCAGAACACCAGAAACGTATATGCGTGTGAGGAGAAAAGTTCGCGGGAGTTCATGTAACCGTCACCGCTCAAAAGGGGCATATCGAATAACGGCGCCCTGCTGCCGGGTACAGCGGATTGAGGATTCTCAGCGGCGACCGGAGCCGGTACGGTCTGAGGCAAAAGGAAAAGGGCGAACGTAAGTATGCTGGGAACTGCTTTCATTGATATCAGTATGATTGAGTACGCGTCCCAAGATGCCCGCAGCTCAAGATTGTACACCGAGTGCAAGCGCGACACAGCGGAAATCGCACCATTGTCTCAGCAAATTTCTCGCATTTCGCCGAGATATTTACTGAGACAGAGAGGCGAAGATGTAGTATCATCAAGGCTCTATGTAAACGTAACGATCTCGAAACACTAGATTTTGGAGCGGTGATGCAAAATTTCCTGGCACAATGCGAAGAGGCCGTTTTAAAAGGCGAAAAAGCGCGAGCGGTGGATCTCGCCGCATCCGCCCTGGATAAAGGCTATGATCTCCTGGAGGTCATCGAAGGCGGTTTTTCAAAAGGAATCCGGAAGGCCGGAGAGCTGTGGGAAAAGGGTGAGTACTTCCTCCCGGAGCTTGCCTTCAGCGCGGAAGCGATGAAGGACGCTATGGAAGTGCTCCAACCCGGTCTGCTCGAGAGTAGCGAGCAGAGTCGCACAAAAGGGAAAGTGGTCATTGGAACCATCCAGGGCGACATACACGACATTGGCAAGACGCTGGTCGCAACCATGCTGGCGGCAAATGGTTACAACGTCATCGATTTGGGAGCGGACGTCGCTTATTCGAGATTCATCGAAGAAGTGAAGAATCAAAAACCGGAGCTTCTTTGTATGTCCGCCTTGCTCACCACGACAATGGCCGGGCAGGGACATGTCATCTCCCAGCTCGAAGAAGGGGGACTGAGGTCGCAAGTAAAGGTAATGGTTGGAGGGGCGCCGACGACTGCGGCCTGGGCGGAGGAAATCGGCGCAGATGGTTACGCGGAGAATGCAGTCGAAGCGGTTCAGAAGGCGAACTCGCTTCTAATATAAAAAAGTGTCCCGCAAGAGACCGACCAACGGCGTGCTGCACCTGATGGCTTCGAGTGCTGGCCAACCTTCTTGGAATGATCGATGTCTTTTTTGACGAAGCGGAGACACGCTGAGTGGAATCGGACTTAGTGATACTAAAAACTATTTGAGGATCATTAGAAACGATAGGACGCAGGAAAACGATGACAGGCAAAATTGACCTTATCGAGCATTTTCGTAAAGGCAATGTTCTTTTTGATGGCGCGATGGGTAGCATGCTGATTGCCAAGGGGCTCCAGACAGGAAAACCTCCTGAAGAGTGGAACCGGTCCAAACCGTCCATCGTGCTTCAGATTCACAAATCTTATTTGGAGGCCGGCGCGCACATTATCGAAACGAACACCTTCGGCAGTACGCCTTCCCGTATGGCAAGCTTTGGCCTCGGTGACGAAGCGGGAGAATTGAACGTTGCTGCCGTCCGGTTAGCGAGGGAAGCCATCGCCGGTTTCAACCACGATCGTTCGGGGAAAAAAGGCGTTGCAAAATCCAATAACGAGATTGTACCTGGTTCTGCCGGCAGGTTCGTAGCATTCTCCATCGGTCCAACCGGCAAGATGCTCCCTCCGGTGGGGAACGCGAGCGAAGAGGAAATCAGAGCAGAATTTACCCATCAGATAGAAAGCATCCGGAATGATGTCGATCTCTTCCTCATCGAGACGATCTTCGACACGAGAGAAGGGATCATAGCACTGGATGCCGCGAAAGCGCTCACGACCGTTCCCGTCGCCGTGACTCTTACTTTCAGCAAGAATCCTCGCGGATTCTTCACGATTATGGGAGACGAAGCAAAAGATGCGATCGGGAAGCTCGAAAGAACCGGAGCGGATATAGTCGGCGCAAACTGTACGATCGCCAGCAAGGACATGGTGGAACTCGCACGGATACTGAGGGACAGCACATCCCTCCCGATACTTTGCCAGCCTAACGCCGGAAGTCCAACTGTGAAGGGAGGGATCCCTGTTTACGAGCAGCGACCGGAAGAATTCGCTGACGACGCCATACGGATTTTGGCCGAGGGGATTAACGCGGTTGGCGGTTGTTGCGGGACGACTCCTGAATTCATTCGCGAGGCTGCCGACAGGATGATCCGCCGGTGAGTGGAGAACGGAACGCACTAGCGGCCAAGGAAGCATCAGGCTGTGAGTAAGCTGCATCGATCAAGAGGATTCCAAATCGCAGTTAATAGAGTAGAAATCGCGCGGGTTCTCGGATACAGGCGCAGTCGGATCCCCAAACGTGTGCGCGTGGTCCTTGACGAGATAGAGCCCACGGCCCGGGAGTTCGTCTCCCCTGCCTGTGTTTATCGTTATATGGTTCATGAAGAGCTATCTCAATCGGAGTACCTGCGCTGTTTGGATCAGGTGGTCCTCTGTCTCGTTACAATCGGCGGCCGCCTGGAGGAGGAAGTGGAACGGTACAAGCATGAAGGGGACCTGAGTCGGGCGCTGATCCTGGATACGTACGGATCTGCGGCGGCTGAGGCGGCAGCGGATGCAGCTGAAATGATGATCCAAAGGGAAATCAGTTGCAAAGAACTGAAGTGCAGTTCCAGGTTCAGCCCGGGTTACGGCGAGTGGGATGTGGTGGAGCAGAGATGGATCCTTCCCGCCCTTCAAAGCGAATCCCTTGGTGTTCATCTTACCGAGGGCTGCATGATGGTTCCGAGAAAATCGATCACGTTCGCCGTCACCTATGGTGAGACTCCTGTCTCGCTTCGCGACGAGGGGATGTGCGAGGTTTGCGGGATGGTGAATTGTAGGTTCAAACGCATGGGTGGAGAGCACCCTGAAACAAGGAAAGAGAAATGAAAGACGTTCATCGGCCCAAGATCAAGATGCTCTCGGAAGAAAATGTAAGGCAAATCGTCGGAGAAGCGCTCAAGACGCTTGCGGAAGTGGGTGTCTTCGTCGAAAACGATGAGGCAATCGAGCTCCTCGCGAGCGCCGGGGCGAAAGTCGCTGATGATCGAAAGAGGGTGTTCATCCCCGAGGAACTGTGCAATAAGTGCATAAAAACAGTTCCCAGCTCCTACTCACTATACGATAGGGAGGGAAATGAAGTCGCCCGGATAGGTGGAGACGACGTGTTGTTCGACCCCGGTTCGGCAGCAATTTATATCTATGATTTTCCAGAACAGAGGATTAGGAAGCCAGCAACCCAGGATGTCGTCGAATTCGTTATTCTCTCCGATGCGCTTCCGGCATTCAAAGCCCAAAGCACCGGCGTCGTGCCCGACGACCTGCCCGAAGACCTCGCAGACAGGTACCGGCTGTTCCTCGCTCTCATTTATGGGAATAAGCCCGTCGTTACCGGGACGTTCACAAAAGAGGCATTTCCGACGATGCTCGCATTTCTCGTATCCGTGCGCGGTGGGAAGGAAGCATTGAAAGAAAAGCCGCTCGCCATATTCGACTGCTGTCCATCACCGCCCCTCATGTGGAGTGATCTTACGTGCCAGGCGCTGATCGACTGTGCCAGGAACGGCATACCCGCAGAACTCGTTTCCATGCCCCTTACGGGCGCCACCTCTCCGGTGACCCTGGCGGGTGCTCTCGTCCAACACACGGCTGAGGATCTGAGCGGCATCGTGATTCATCAGCTGGCAAATCCGGGGGCACCGATCAACTATGGCGGCTCACCCGCGTGTTTCGATATGCGGAAAGGCACCACGCCCATGGGAGCAGTGGAGACGATGATGATCGATGCCGCCTACGCCCAGATTGGAAAGTCATTCGGATTCCCCGTTCACGCATACATGGGACTGAGTGATGCAAAGCTTCCCGACTACCAGGCGGGATTCGAAACGGCCATGGGAGCAACGATCGCTGCGCTGGCGGGAGTCAATGTGATATCGGGTCCCGGAATGCTCAATTTCGAGAGCTGCCAGAGTCTCGAAAAACTGGTCATTGACAATGAGATTTGTGCGATGGCCGACAGGTTGATCGACGGCATCGCATTCCGCGAGGATGTGGTGGGATTCAATATTCTTCGCGAATTCGCCGACAGCAAATCCTTCCTTACCTCGGAGCACACGAGGCGCTTCTTCAGAGAGGAAGTCTACTACCCTTCCAATGTGGTCGACCGTTCGACGGAGGGTGAGTGGGAAAAGGACGGATCACTCTGCACGGCGGAAAGAGCGCACAGAAAAGTGCGCGAGGTTCTGGACAAGCCGGAAATCGTACCGCCTGGCAAAGCCGTCGTCGATGAGCTCGAATCGGTCATGAAAGCGGACGCGAAGAAATACGGAATCGACGAACTTCCCGATTGGAGATGCTACTTGGGCTCCGGTTGATGAATCCTATCAAAACCTCATTCTTAACCCTCATGCGTCGAAAACGATCCTCGAGCGTCCCTTGAGTACCCCTCGGCTCATGGTCCTCGCGCGCGTCTAAAGTTGTAGAGCGCTACGGAAATCGCCTCAGGGCAACCAAGGCATGCTGATTATTGTGGACCCTATCATATCGCACCGCATTGCGCTGACGTCAGGGGCATTTTTTTAAAGCATTAAGGCCGATATCGTCTGGAAATCTAAGGGGACATCAATCGAGATTCAAGATGCATTCAAATGACGCCCCTGGCTTTCAAGGTATCGATAAACTCCTGCACAACACCTTCCATGAATAGCTGATAATTGGGGTATTTCGTCTTCTCATCCATAACTTTGATATAGGGTCCGGCCTCCTGTGTCAGACTATCCAGCGTTCGCCATGCAAGATGTACAGGGCTTCCCCAATCTGCAGAAGATAAATATTCATATCCAACCTGCAACGTATCATTGAAGCCATCCAGGTTCAATTCCGTGGAATCATTTTGACTGAGGCGCAAAATGAAGCGAATGTCTTCTTGTAAATGGACGTTATTCGACTCGAAAACTCGATTGATGATTTGGCGAGCTTCGTTTTCCGTTACCATGTCCGCCATCACCGGCGGTGGACCTACGGTACCGGCACTGTCGCAAGACTCGATTAGAGCAATCATTGCCAATGTCATGGCTCCACGTTTTAAAAGGTTCCCCGGGAAGGAGGGAGGCTTTCGAAAATAGAGTCCCTCCGGGTATTTAGCTAGATCATAATTCTTGGTCTTTTGAATCTGCAGCATCTCGTCTCCCCTTTCTGACCATGCAATCTTCTATGTATGATGAGATCGGGAATGTTTTCTCGTAGAATTTGCGCTTGAACAGCTCAGAATTCTTGCTCCAGAGTTTGTTTGCCAACCGATCGACGATAGGCATTAGCATCCGTTCGTGCTCGCAAATGATTGGAGGGATATGATTTAATTGCCCTGTTGCGCGCCAGTTGACGCATCCGCAGTACGTAGCGCAGCGACCTTCGAGAGCACATCCAGAACATGATTTCTTCTCCGAATAATTCTGTTCTATGTAATAACGTCGACGCGAGTCGTCGAATCCGTTGAATACATCGCCTATTGAGTGCTTCTGATGCCATTGATTGTCGGTACCGATGAACTGAACACATGGGTAGATACGTCCGGAGGCTGCTATGGCGATCTGGGAATTTGCCAGGTCGCACAGATCGCCATTGTCGTACCGTTTTTGTGCGTGGGTTTTTATTCGTTCATCAAACGGGCTGTAATAGATCTTTACCCCATTCAATATCTTTTCATAGTAGTGATGAGATAGTTTCTTGTACTGCTCTCTCAAAAGCTTGATGTGTTTTTCCCGCCATTGAGCTGAATAATCAAGTGTTTGCAAGATATAATGAAAGCCTTTCGTGAGTAAATCTTGGACACCTGACGCTAAGTATATTGCGGTTTCCGGCACGACAACAGATACAGCGGGCGTGTAGGGATTGAATTCGAAAATTTCATCCAGGAGTCTGACTGCTGAACGGTAGGAGCCTGTGTCGCAGAGATAACGCCTGGTTTTATTATGTTGCTCTTCGCTTCCGTCTATGCTCAAGACGAAATAGATCTCTTTTTCTTTCAGATAAGCGAGAGTATCCTGGTTGAGCAGCGTTCCATTGGTGCTCATTCGGAATTTGATTTTTCCTTTGTGCTCGAGATGGCAGTACGCCACTATCTCCTTCATCAAATCGAAAGCCAGAAGGGGCTCACCTCCGAAAAATGTGACGATGCAGGAACGATCTGAGTTATCACAGAGAAAATCAACTGCTCGCCTTGCTGTCTCAAAATTCATGCTTTTTTTCAGCTTCTTGCCGGTGTAGCAATAGGTGCAGCGAAGATTACAGTTATGCGTCAAGCACAACGCCGCAAATTTTATTTTGGAAAACTCCATGGAAGTGCACCGGATTTGAATAAGTCCAGATATGGGTGGGGATTTGCTCAGGGGGCAGCGCCAGCTTCAAGCTTAAATATGCTTGAGGTCGCATAGAACGTCAACATGATTGGAGACCGAGGCCGCTAAGTTTTTTCTGGCTGCCACGGCATGTAGCCACCCGAGCTAATTGGGTTGAAGAAGCTAACCAAAGATGTTATAATAAATTATGCTGCGCCGGCCTCCGGAGGCGTAGCATAGGGCGAATGGAGCCGATAACGTTCCCTCGCCGCTCAATCGCCTTATAAATTAATAGAGACTGCTTGGTTCAGCATTCGCCCACTCTGTTCATTTCTGTGCTTTGCTATCGAATCCATCATATGAGCTTCTTTCCCTAACCTTGGTGACTCTTATATAACTGGGGGTGTGACAATGTCCGCAAAGGGCAAGAGCTTGTTTTTTCGCAAAAAAATTTTTCGCGACTGCTTTATTGCCATAGTTCTTTCGGTCGCCGCGATTCCTTTTTCATCATTCGCGCAGAAGGAGCCGCCTCAGGACTTCAGACGGGAACTATCGAAAGCGAAAGCGGAGAGATTCGCCCTCATGTATCTCGCCGAAGCATCCCAGACCCAAAACCAGACATTGTACGACGTGATCTATTATGACCTCGATCTGGACATCGATCCAACGGCGGAAACCGTTTCGGGTTCGGTAACAATGACCGCGGAAGTTGTCTCCGACTCGCTGGCGGAGGCGGAACTCAACCTGCTGAACAACATGACGGTGAGCCAGGTGACATGGGCTGGAGGACCGCTTGGCTATGCTCATTCGAATGACATCCTCACGGTGACACTCCCAATGACCTACTACCTGGGAGAGACATTCACGATTGTCATTTATTATAGCGGTACCCCGAGCATTTCGTACGGCGCATTTGGATTTGACACGTATGGCGGTGACCCGATGATATGGAGCTTGAGTGAGCCATATGGATCGAGGAGCTGGTGGCCGTGCAAGGATATCCCCTCGGATAAAGCAGATTCGGTTGATATCCGGATAACCGTTCCGGACACGCTCATCGTGGCTTCCAATGGAACTCTGAGGAGCGAAACGGACAACGGCTCGACAAAGACGTACTGGTGGCACGAAGAGTACCCGATAACAACTTACCTGGTATCCGTGGCCATCCATCCTTACACCGTTTTCTCTCACTGGTACCATTATTCGCTCACGGACTCGATGGAAGTCCGGTATTACGTCTTTCCCGATCACTACGATGCAGTTCAGGAAAACTACGGGAAGACCGTCGGTATGATGGAGCTCTTTTCGGATCTCTTTGGAGAATATCCGTTTATCAACGAAAAATATGGGCATGCGGAATTCATCTGGGGTGGGGGAATGGAACATCAAACCATTACGAGCTTGGGTTGGTGGGGTGAATATTTGATCGCCCACGAGCTGGCCCACCAGTGGTGGGGTGACATGGTTACCTGCAACAGCTTCCATCACATCTGGATGAATGAGGGATTCGCCACATACTCCGAAGCATTGTATTCAGAGTTCACCTACAGTATGGCGCGGTACCATTCGGACATGGCGGCCGCGAAGTACCTCGGAGGAGGTACCATCTACGTGCCCGATCCGAGCGATTGGGCAAGGGTCTTTCATAGCGGACTTTCATACAACAAAGGTTCCTGGGTGCTGCACATGCTGAGACACGTAGTGGGTGACAGCACATTTTTCCAAATATTGAAAACCTACTACGCCGACGCCCGCTATCAGTACGGCACGGCGACAACAGAACAGTTCAGAGATGTGTGCGAGGATGAGTCCGGCATGGATTTGGACTTTTTCTTCCACCAGTGGATCTATGAAGAATACTACCCGACGTATAAGTATAACTGGAGCTATTTGGAAAACGGCGGGCAGTACGAGGTCAGCCTCGATATTGAACAGCTCCAATCCAACTACATCTTCAAAATGCCGATCGACATCACCTTCGAAGCGGCTTTCGGTGAGACGACGCTCGTCGTGTGGGACAGTCTGGCGACTCAGAGCTTCAACCTCGTTATCGGAGAAGAGCCCCTTGCCATATTCATAGATAAAGACGAGTGGATCTTGAGAGATGTCGTAGAGCCGATCACGAATCCGACATTTGCAAGAGGGATTCTCCTGGTCAATGGGGTGGATTTCAATACATATGGTTCGTCGATCTGGACGGCCTATGAAGACAGCGCATTTTGGGGAAGTTACGACATCAGTTTCTGGGATTGTTTCGATGAAACAGGCTTGGGCTATCCATCGAACCTGCCGCCACCACTGGGCCATGGGTCGGTGCCGCCTGATACGATCAAACAGTTTTCAACCGTAATCTGGGTCGGAAACAACTACCTCGGCGACCTCAGTGAGTGGTACGACACACCGATCATGGCCTATCTCCAGGCTGGAGGTAACGTGCTTCTCATGGGTCGGGACGGGCAAAGCTTCGTGCTCGAGCCGCTGAGAACGTACCTGGGAATAACTTGGCGGGAGGAATCCGTCAACACGATCAACGATTGCATTTCCGCATATCCCGGGTTGGTGGACATTGGCCTTATCGGCACTCAGAGTTACTGCGCCGTGTTCGATACGTCGCTGGCTACAATGGAAAGTGCGCTTCTTTTCAGCGAAACAACCACTTTCTCCACTCACCGGGGCCTTGGTGTGTGGCGCAAGCCAGCAGATGGCGGCACGCACAGGCTGGACGGCGCTCAATTCGTGTTTATAAGCGGTAGACCCTACCGGTACGATCACGATGCCCTGCGCTCGAATGTAGAATTCATATTGGGTGACTTCTTTGGCGAGCCGTACGATCCGCTGACAGGTGCGGCGAAAAAGCTTCCGAAGCTAGCGTTTCATCTCGAGCAGAACTACCCGAATCCTTTCAACCCGGTCACGAATATCTGCTTCACTATTCCCGAGAAAAGCCACGTCAGCTTGAAAGTGTTCGACGTAACGGGACGACTTATAGATACCATCGTTGCGAAAGAAATGAAGGCTGGCACCCACACGGTTACATGGGATGGTACTGACCGTAGGGAACAGACGGTGGCATCGGGAGTTTATTTCTACAAAATCGTTGCAGGATCACACATAGACACGAAAAAAATGGTGCTAATTCGCTAGTATCGACTGATTCCCCATATCGCAGCTCCACCGAGAGACATATTTTGACGCAAGCTATCTGTCGTCGCTCCTGCTTTTACGCGGGAGCGATGTTTTAATTCAGCTTAGAATGAATGGGGCTAAGGGAAGGTGGCTTCGATTGGCTAATGTTTTGGCTTCAGCAGGGCTTTTTAGCGAGACCGTGAGTGGCCCTTGGGATACGCCTGGCAAGGGGATCGACGACAGGCTGGAGCGCTTCTTTTTCAACGACCAGTACGAGATCGCTGCCGAAATACCGAACGAACGGAATCGAACCGAAGAATCTCTCCTTACGCCTGAAAAGATCGCGTCTTCCGCTGATCAGGAACTTTGGAAATAGAAAACCGCTGCTCCGAAGTTCCAGAATTCTGGCGCCCTGACTTCTGATCATGCGTTGATAGTCCTGTAACGAGAAATCCCAGTGGTAAGTGGTGGCGTTATGCCATGTATTCTCATGGACGGTTTTTTTCTGCAATATGTGGTCCGTGAATAAACTGATGAATAGGGTGATGATGTGAAAAAGATTAAGATTCCGGATTCGATGCGCGTTCGGGCTCTGGATCATCATCCATCCGCCGGGTTTCAGAACCCTGAGGAACTCATGGACCGCTTCATCCGGATTGGTGAAGTGCTCGAGCGTTTCGGCGCAGAATAGAAAATCGACGCCGTCATCTTTCAGTGGCAGGCATCCACCGTCCGCTTGAATGGCCGTCTGATCAGGATTTTTCTTTTTAAACTCTTCGAGCAGCAGGCGGCTCACATCGATCCCAATGAAAGTCCTGCCCTTGCCAATCCCGAATTCGTAGCAAGCCCTGCCGTCGTTTGCCCCCACATCGACGACGACCTCCGGAGGTAGCGCTCGCTCACGGTAAACCCTCAGGATATCCAGATAACGTTCATCGTCTGGAATATCCGACTCGCCCCCTCTCCAGCTCCCTCCAGTGGCTTCGCGCGAAAGCTGTACCCAGTCGGACATGGTTGGCTGTGTCATCCCTTCCCGCCGGTAAAGCTCATCCACAGCATAGTGATCAGCGATCGTTCGGAGCCTGAGCGGATTCCTGACAAAGCGATCCAAAGTGATGCTTCTCTTTCTTCGGAATGCGATCCAGTCCACGAAGAAGCCGAGAAGGAGGAGCATCGCACCCCAATAGAATTTGAAAACGAGAAAGACAACGAGCAGAAAATAGGCAAGATAGTAACTCCGAGGTTGTTTGACGAGTCCATTGTCCAAGCTGCTCATGTCATTTATGGTCCGGATGGCATCCGATTTCGTTTTTGTCCGGAGATTTTCCGGATTGACGGTGAGCTGGCTGGAAGCGGGAAATAGAATGGGTATTCCACCGATTATCGGATACTCCTTGTTACATCGTACACATCTAAGCGCGTGTTCTTCGCGATACAGATCCAACTTGCACGATGGACAGGCAATGACATCTGCAACTGTCGGCGTTATCATTTTCTCAACCGCCCGGTTTTGGCCGGATTCCCACGGTTGCCAAAGGGGCCTTGGCCAAGTATAATCAGCATGACGTGAAAAAGGCAAGCTCATCAGTCGCTATGGCACATGGCACGATAGTCTCGGCTGAAGGTTGTGATATAGAGCAGATTACTCAGATAGTCATTTCTTGCCAACGAGGAGGGTCTACTGATGGGAAAGAAAATAGTCTCTGGACTCGCACTTTGCGCTTTCTTGATTCTTACCCCGCTCCTGGCCTTCGCGAAAGCCCCACTCGCCGTAATGCTTTCTTGCCGGGGTGATGTGGTTGTCATCAAGGGCGGTGAGGGATCGATCAAAGGCTCGTTTGGCCTGGCGCTGGAAGCCGGGGACAAAATCAAAACAGGAGAAGCCTCGCACGCCGAAATTCTATTTGATAACGGCAACTGGATCGAGGTCGGTCCCAGCAGCAGCATGCAGTTGAAGGACTCCAAGATAAAAGAATCCTCGAGCACCGGCATGGGAGGGAAAAGCTTTCAAACTGTCCAGAATTTTCTCAAGCTAAAGGATGCGAAAGGGACCAGTTTCTTGGCCGACCTTCGATCGGACCAGAAAAGCCCCCAGCTCAGGCCAACCTCACCGTGCCAGACCAAGATCCGTGGGGATAAGCCTACGTTTCGTTGGGCGGCATTCGATCCGTCAGCCGCACTCCGTCTCACCCTTTATAACGAGGAAGACATTCATTGGCAGCACGACATTAAAGGCGTGGCGAGCCTGAGCTATCCGGACGATGCCCCTCCCCTGGTATCAGGCGTAGCATATTCCTGGGCGCTGGAAACCACCGATCCGCGAATATTTCCTCCGCTGCGCAGCCAGGTGGTCTTTTTCGAAGTTCTCCCTTCTGAAGAAAATGCAAAGGTCGAGACCATATTGGTCGAGATCGAGAAGCATAAGAAACCCAGCGCTTCGGCTTATCACCTCCTTCGGGCCAGCCTGTTTTTCGGTCATGGCTTGATGGAAGCTGCGATTGATGAGACTCTGAAAGCGCTCGAATACGATGCCAGGAATCCCGCTCTGCATTCCATCCTTGCCCGCTTGTATGCGGAAGTCGGCCGCACTGAAGAAGCTCTTGGCGAATACGATCGACTTCTCGAAGAGCGCTGATCCAGGTATTCTCGGCAGCACCCTTGCGGTGAGCTATGGAGGGAAAAACCCTAGCAGGTTATGAAATTCAAGAGGCGCTTGGTGAGGGGGGGATGGGTGTGGTGTATCGTGCCAGGGATGTCACCCTCGATCGGCCCGCAGCGGTAAAAGTCATTCGCCCAGAAAGCCTGGATGAGATAGGTAGAGCACGGTTCATTCGTGAAGCACAAGCCTGCTCCAAGATCAATCACCCGAACATTGTCACTGTTTATGCTGCCGGAGAGGAGGACGGACGTCCGTACCTCGCCATGGAGCTCCTCGAGGGCAGGACTCTTCGCGAGGTGATCAACGAAGGCCCTGTACCCTGGGCAAAGGCTCTTCAGTGGATGGCGGACATCCTGGATGCACTCAATCGTCTTCATCAAGCTGGCATCGTGCACCGAGATTTGAAACCGGAGAACATCATGTTCACCACGGACGGAGTGATCAAGTTGATGGATTTCGGGATCGCGTCATTGATATCCAGCGCAACCATTACCAGGGAGCACACAACGGTGGGAACGGTGCTGTACATGTCGCCCGAGCGGATATCGGGGGATAAAGGTGATGCGAGAAGCGATATCTTTGCGCTGGGAGTCATTCTCTACGAGATGCTGGCCCGGAAACATCCATTTCGGGGAGCGCATCCCATGGCAATAATGTACTCCATAACGAACGATGTTCCCACTCCGATAGATGAAATCACCAAGGAGCTGCCAAATGGACTGAGAGCCGTTCTCGACCGGGCACTGGAAAAGGATCCAGCCAATCGTTTTCCCGATGCGGGTTCATTCCGTAGCGTGCTCAGCGACCTCCTGAAAGGCACTGAGTTTTCTACCGCTCAGGTGCTGGCGGTGGGACGAAAAAAGCGGCTGGTGATGGGCGTCGTCGTACCCGGTGTTTTGTTGATAGCCTTGGTGATCGTCATTCTCTCCGTTGTCTCGAGGGAACGCAGTCCGGTAGGTGATCGGGCTGTCGCCGTCAATCATAATGAAATGGGACAGAACTACCAGTCGGAGGGGGACATTGACGCGGCCCAAGCTGAGTATCGAAAGGCGATTGCTGCCGATCAGGAGTACGCAGTGCCCTGGAACAATCTTGCGGTGATCGCTTTTGATCAAGGAAACCTGGACGAGGCCGACTCGCTTCTCCATATGGCAATCTCTATGGAACCGAAATACGCCGCGGCCCTCTTCAACCTCGGTTCGGTATGCAGAGGAAGGAACGACCTCGAAGGGGCGGAGAAATACTATCGCGCGTCGATAGAAGCGGATTCTTCCCAAGCCGGCGGCTTCAATAATCTCGGCGATCTGCTTTTGGAGCGGGGGCGAGTGGAGGGAGCCGCGAGCGTTCTCGATGCCGGCTTGTTGAGAAACCCGACTCATCCGTTTCTGCTGAAGAATAGGGGGCGTGTGGCGTTGCAGCAGGGACAGGATGAAAAAGCACTGGATTATTGGAAGCGAGCTCTCGAAGGGCTTCCCGGGAATACCGAGCTTCACCGTCTTCTGGCGGAGTGGTATGAACGAAAAGGAATGAGCGAGGAAGCGAAGTTGCACTGGCAAGAAGTTGCCAAGTCTGACGATGAGGAAGAGAGAGAAAGAGCTCAGCGGGCACTCAAGCGTCCGGTCCGAAGCAGACAATGAGCAGGTTATGAGGGAGATATCCATCAGGATGCCGGCAAGCTACAATGAATCGAGAGGGGGATTCGGCCTATCTATCGCTTCGCGAATGCGGCCTCGTCCCCCTCTCGACTGATCTTCTTGAGATGGAACAAGCGAGGGGCATTCCGCGCTTGGGATGATTCCCCTTCTTCTTGTCGGTCTCACCATGGAGACCGATCCGTTCCAATCACGATGAATGGAGACCAGTAAAATGGATGGGAATAATTCGGATTTTTTATCAAGGCCATGCGTGCCGTGTTTAGTGCGCTGCACGCCGGCTCCTTTTTTTTCACCATCGTTTCGTAAAATGTTTTCATGAGTTCCGAAGTTGATTCATCGGAAACAGCCCAGAGACTGGCAACGATACCGCGCGCGCCGGCAGCTATGAATGCGCGGCTCAAGCCCACCACGCCTTCACCCCGACCCACCTTGCCCCGGGCCGATTCGCATGCGGACAGCACGACCAAATCCACGTCGAGGGGCAGGGATAAGATTTCAAGTGTGTGAAGATATCCGTCCTCTCCAGACACGGAGTCTGGACAGAGGGCTATGCTGGACGACGCCGGATCCAACGGGTCGACCAGTCCGTGCGTTGCGAAGTGAAGCAGCCTGGGATGACCCTCGCGCAACTTATCTTTTAATGTTGCTTCTGTCGCTTCACTCCCCAGGAATATAGCTTTGCGTTTTTCTGCGACGTGCAAGCCGATGTTCTGCACTTCCGAGCGTGTGTGCGGAAGCGGTCGAAGCGCCGCTTTATTGCCACTCGATTTCTCCGCGAGCAGCGAGAAATCAGGATCGCCCATGGCGAGCAGATCCAGGTCGTAATCCTCGGACCGCTTCATGTTACGGAGCTTGAGATAGATCGAGGCGGAAGGAGCGTAAACGGGAGCTAATGAAAGGGCGAGGAAAGGTTGTTCTTCCCACCCGGCGTTTTCGTTTGGTTCTTTTGTTAGTAGAACCTCGAAGGGAACTTCGAAAAGCAATCCATCCGGTACGATGATCACATCTTTGGCCTTGGATAGCCGCTTTTCAGCGGGTAGAAGGAGAGTCTCGTAGAGGCTGCGTGCCGCTTTGCGAAGCACTGGATCTCCTGCGCCGGGCTTGCTGATCGCATCCCGTAGCCGTTGCACCGAAAAACGCAACTTTTTTCGATCCGGCAATCGATGAAGTTCAACGTCATCTCGATCGATGACCCATAAGAGCGACGTCGTATCGCCCAAAGCATACTCGAGGAGCACTGTCCGTTTCGGCAGTGCTTTTTGAATTTGGTGCAAGTCCGCGACGGCATTCAACGCTCCGGACGACCCGATGATCTTTTCGACCCGCTTGTCCCTCAGCTCGAGGTAGCGCTCCTCGATGTGCCTTTGTGTTTCTTTGTTTTCGGGATCATCTGCCTTGAGCTGGTAAAGCGAATCGAGCACAGCTTCCTCCGCAGGGTGGCTCTCCATTAAAACGGAGGATTCGAGAAGATCGAGCAGGCCCCGGGCTTTTGCTCTCTCGATCGTTCGAAAAGCGCGCGCGGTCCATCCACCGCTCTTATCGGTATCATCCAGCGTCGCGTAGTAGCGCGCCACCTCTTCATAGTAATAACGCTTTTCTCCGGAGAGGAATCCCGTTCGAATTTCCGCCCCGCCGAGACCGGCACGTGATTGCTCGACGCGCTCGAGCGCTTTTTCATAATAGAATGCGGCGCTATCCGGATCTTCCTTTTCGTACGTATGAGCGATTCCCAGATAGAGGGCCCATTCCAATTCATTTTGACCCGATTCCAGCACGCGAGAGCGGAGCCTCTCAAAGTCTCTACGCGCCTCACCCATTCTCCCCATTGCAGCAAGAGTGCTTGCGATGCTCATTTCGCCCCAAAGGACCTGTCCTTCGGCTCCGGCCGGCCGGTATATTTCAAGGGAACGCTTTCGGTGTGCCAAGGCCTCTTGATATCGCCCACGTGCACGCTCTATCGCATAGGCAAGCACCATAGCGGCGGCGATGTTCCTCGAGTCCTGGGATTGCCTTGCTAATGTTTCCGCTTCCCCTGCAATGGAAAGCCCGTTCTCGTAGGTACCCATCGCGAGGTAGAGATAGCCGAGGTCAATAAGACCTCTGGTCTTGAAAGATGGGTCGTTGATGTTCTCCGATAATTCTGCGAATGCAAGTAAATCTTCCCGAGCCTTGTCCAGCTCGCCTATCTCGAGATACGCAGTGCCCCGAACACGGTAGGCTAGGGCCGTCTTTTCGGGCACAGGCCGTCGCTCGAGCAAGTCGAAGGCAATGTCCAGATGATCCAGAGCCTCACCGTAACGGTTTCGTTTGAGGAGATTGTCTGCGAGGTTGATCCGACAGGAAGCCTCGTCCTGGGGCTGATCGACGGTACCAGCAATTTCGATCGCCCTTTGATAAGCCTCATTCGCCCGTTGTATTCGCCCCATGCCGGTGTAGAGATTCGCAATGCTGTTGAGGATTTGGATCATTAGTGCTGGATTTTCGACTTTCTCGAGGATTGGCAGAGCCTCTTCGAACTTGTCCCGCGCTCTTACCAGGTTGTTCATCATGTAGTAAGTATTTCCGAGGTAGGTCAGCGAGATCCCCAGACCCCCCAAGTCGCCCGTCCGGCGTCTAAGCTCGATGGCCTGGCTGTAAAAGCTGATGGCGATGATGTAGTTGCCCAGCCGGAGATTGGCAGAGCCGAGACCGTTTAGAGTTTTTCCTTCGAGGATGCGGTCCTCGATTCCCCTTCGCGCATCCAAAGCCTTCTGGTAGCTCTCGAACACGGCACTCATATCGCCTCGATACCAGTGGACCACACCCAGGCTGCCCCAAATGACGGCTTGTGAGCGAAGGTCGGTGATGTCTCTGTACATGGACATGGCTTGGTGGAGAAGTTCGACGGCACGGTCGAGCTCGCCGGAATTGCGGGCGGTGGTTGCCTCTTCTTCGACGGCTTTGGCGTTCTTGCGGAGGGCGCGTTGTTGAGGCGTCCATTTTCGGTGGGTCTCGACCAGTTCGAGCAGGATACCCGATCCTGTGTTCTTTTTATATGAGCGAGCCAGCCGCTCGGCAAAGTCGACGTTTTCTTTTTCAGCCGCTTGGTCCCCGCCTTCACCGAGCTGAAAAGCGGTATCCAGGAGCTGGCCGACGGCAGCTCCGACGAGGATGGACCGCTCGGATAGAAAAGCGGTTAGTTGCTCGGTGTCCGCTCGTGCGAGCGAGTCGGCTTTGATGATGAATGTGTGAACAGGATCGACGGGTGCAGAAACGCTCCTTGAGGAAGAGAACGCTAACAGCGAGACGAAGATGAACGGATAGGCCCTTAGCTTCCAGCGTTTGGATGGAATCCGCCTGGAGGGCAGCATGGTGACCACAGGCTCCTCCGATGTCTGCCGTTATCAATGGTAGATCTTCCCAGACCCGAAATGTCTCAGGTGAGGTTGGAGAAGCCGTATTCACTTTGCAATAAATGAAGCAGGGGAGAACTCACACCCTCGTTGGGCACGATCGTCTCCCCTTTGATCTTGCGGCCCTCAGCGCCTCTTCCTGTCGGATTCCAAGTATTGTACTCTAAAATAAGAGCTTTCGTAAACAAAATTGTTCGGTTTCTGGCATAAGAATGGGATAAAAAGGTCGAATTGCAGCGGGATTTCGATACCCCGGACGGAGAGAGCCGGGCGTCTTTGCAAGCGAATTATCTTTTGATGGTTCTCAAAAACTCCTGGACTTCCGGAATCGCTCCCTGGTAGATGAGATACCCGTTGTAGGGCTCGCGATCGGTAATCTCTCCGTTGACCGGGGTGAGCATGATTTTCTCCACTTTCTCCCGATCGTCCGTTTGTCCAAGGGCCCAGCAGAGCTTCATGTAAGCGACTTCAGGCAGCATGTTGCAGGCGGGAACCACGCCGAGTTCCATGATTTCCCGACCGGTTTCGTAAACATACATCTGCACATAGCCCCATAACGTTTGAACGGTCATATAAATGTGCACGCCTTTGTCGCACGCTCTTTTCACCGCGGGGTAGAGAGGCTTGTTGACGTGGCCGAGGCCGGTGCCCGCGATCACGATGCCGCGGTAGTTATTGTCCACGCATGCGTCCACGATATCAGGGAGCATGTTGGGGTAATAGTAGAGAATAGTCACTTTTTCTTCGAAGGCCGTATTTATCTTGGCGTTTCTATCGGAGCGGCGGCGTTTGTAGTCGTCCCTCAGATGGATCAATCCCTTGCGGTTGATCATAGCCAATGGTATATCCCCGATGGTTCTGAATGTGGAACGGTAGCTCGAGTGCATTTTTCGCACGCGCGTCCCTCTATGGAGGAGGCCGTATTGATCCGAAGTCGGACCAAACATGCATACCAGAACTTCAGCGATATCACCCTCCGCTGCGGCCTTTACCGCGTTGATGAGGTTCAGCGCCGCGTCCGATGAAGGCCTGTCTGATGATCGCTGCGATCCAACCATCACGATAGGGATTGGTGAATCCTGCACCATAAAGCTCAAGATCGCTGCCGTGTGGTGCATCGTATCTGTTCCATGGCCGATCACAATGCCGTCCGCCCCTTTCTCTATCTCCTCGCCGATCCTTTTCGCGGTTTTTATGTATTGCTCGGGTCCCATGTTTTCACTGAATACTCCGAAGAGCTTCTCTGTGGTAAGATTGCAAATGTCGGCGAGCTCCGGAACCGAGCCGTACAGCTCTCCCGGTGAGAAAGCCGGGATCACGGCACCTGTTCGGTAATCCAGTCGGCTGGCGATTGTTCCACCGGTACCGAAAAGCTTGACATTCGGCTTCTTGGAATCGTAGGGAAAATCCTTTTCAGGAATCTTGTAATGGGCTTCCCTCCGACCCATTTCTTTCAAGGAAATGATCGTGTCGGCGGTAAGACCGACGTTGTAACCGTTGTTCAGCTTGAGAACGATGTGGTTTTCATCCGCAGTCTCCGACCGCGGAAGAATGATGCCTCGAAAGCGGCCGCTCTCCGCCACGACATCCACATCGCTCCATACCGAAACGCCATGTTCTTTCAAAACAGCGAGGCCTTTGCCTCGGTATCCTTTGTACTTGTCGCTACTCATGATTCAACCCATTCGTTCTTCGCCGTTGCTATTCGGATCATTTCGCTTTTCTTCGCGCCTTGCGCTCTTGCACTTCATCCAGTGCGTCCAGCTCTTCGTTCAGAATTCCGGAAACGATTTGCCCTTCCACGCACCCGCGTAACCTTTCCATGAGAATGCCCATCAGGTAACGGTGCTTTTTATCGCGTGTGTTCACGGTGCGCGGAAAGTCAGTCCGGTGAACGGCATTTTCGACCATTTTTCTCAAGTCATCGTCCGGTACCGGATTGATGCCAAGCTCATCGAGAGCGCTCCGGATACTTTCATCTGGATCATTTGGCGCTCCCCCATTTCTTGCAGTGTCGTATTCATTTCTCGTAATGAGGTGGCGGACGACTTCCACAATGCCCTCGCGCGCAAGGCGCCCGCTCCGATGAGCTTTAAAGAGACTGATGAACTCCTCATCGGAAAGGTTTTCCAAAGAGAGGCCTTCCCGATCGAGCGCTTTGGCATGCTGGTAAAGGGTCACGCCGGCAAGCATGGGATTTACTTCGAGTTCGTCCACCAAGCGGTCGAACAATAGTGCCCTCGGGGAATAGGAAAGCATCCTGATGACATCGTCGGGGAGGTTTAATTTTCTGTACTGTTTCTCGCGTTTCCACGGAGGGTCGGGCAGGTTTGCACGCGCTCTTTCGACTCTGTCGGAGGTGAGGGCCAGCGGCGGAAGGTCCGTGTCGGGATACATCCTATCCGGACCTGGAAGGATCCGCTCGAAACCATTGGTGCCATCATTCAAGGCCTGGCGCGTCTCATTCGGTATCCCCTCGGTGGCCTCCCTGGCACGGATGGCGATTTCATTGCACCCGCATTCGGCATCCTCCTTGTTTCCCCACACCAGTACGAGAGCGTCGTTGGGATTGGCCTGTACTCGCTGTCGTATGAGCTTCCAAAATTTTGCAGAGAGTGTTTCCGATGCCGCATCCGAATGCACGATGTTTGGAAGTCTGGTGAGACAGGCGACGACTCTGACTCTGTCCGAGATTTCTTTGGCGAAAGTGGTGTCGGTCTGGGTCTTCTCGTTGAGGATTCCTGCGAAATTGTCGAGCCTCACGCAGTGTATTTCCTCGCCCCGGTCGATTGCCTGCTGGATCGGAGCATATTGAGTCTTCGACACGATTCGCGTTACGTCCTCGCTGCCGGAGGCGAATGTCGATGGGGTGATGCCTCTCTGTTTGAGGAGCTCACGGATCCTCAATAGATTCCACTGGCGCATCGCTTCGTTGTAAATCAGCATCGGAATCCGTGAAAGGCTCGGCACACCCTTGATCTCGACCCTCGTGCCGCCATCGATACTCACATTGACGTCTTCCCGGGCCGCTCCGTGTCCCGTGCGCACATTGCCCGTTGCCCGGACGAGCCTTCGCAGAATTTCACCGACTTCGGCGGCTTCTTGGGGAGTCTTCATGTCCGGGTAGGTGACTGTTTCGATGAGCGGCATCCCAAGGCGGTCCGTGAGGAAAACACGCTGATGGCCGATGTCCGACACCTCGCGGCATGCGTCTTCCTCCAGCCCGAGTTGGGCAATACGTATTCTCCTACCCTTGAACGGAATCCATCCATCGACACCGAGAATAGTCGTTCTCTGAAAGCCGGTCGGAATGCTTCCGTCGAGATACTGCTTGCGGGCGATATGGAGCTCGTTAACCAGGTTGAGATTCAACAGGATGGCGACTTTCAGAGCGATATCCAAGGAAGCTTCATCCATCATGAACGGGGGTGTGTCGTCCATTTCATACGTGCACACCGTGTCACTGTGTATCCGGTAGATGATCTCCTTCTTCGTCTTGAATTCCATCAAAGCGGTTCCGTCGTACTCACCCAATTCAGATAGCGTTGGCCTCATGTGCCGAAGGATCTCTGCATCGTACGTTTTGCTGTAGTGACCGGCAGGGCAACGGCAAAACAGCTTCTTTTCGGTAAGAAGCTGCTGGTGGATTTCGAGGCCGGCCTTTAGGCCGATCGACTCGTAATCCGCCGGCGTCATCTCGTCAAACGGCTTGAACTCGAAACGCATTGCAATGCTCCTCTCGCCACTTGAGGGGAGGGAACCTCGGAGAAGGCCTCGGAGGAAACCTCGGAGAAGGCCCCGGAGCAAGTCCCGGGACGAGCCCCTGAGGAGGGCCCAGGATGAAAGCTCAGCAGGAAAGCCTATAAAATTACAATTATTACCCTTCTCTTGATGCGACTTCAATATAATAATATTGGATCATATGCGGATACAAGCGACGAGAGTTCTGTTAATACGCATGAATAGAACCGAAATCAGACGGGTTCGCTGCCGCCTTCATGATGGGAGGTAATCTATAAGAACATCAGTCGAGGGAAACCATCAGGACACTCATTGTGACCGGTGACGGCGACTCGAAGGCACGTAGATTTGGGGTGCATCGATTGAGCGGGCCCGTTATTGTGGAGGTAGACATGGCGCTCCGCGCGGAAGGCCGGAAGAAATGAGATGAGCGGAAAGCCGAAGGTCGCTACATCTTCAACCTGTTGAAAAATATACGCTTAACATTCTTTAAGTCTTTCTGACGGGGATGTTGTGTCTGAGAGACAACTGCCCATTATTTGGCCGAAAGTTGTGAAATTAATCACAAGCCAATGGGAGCAAATATCTTACTGAATCGGGTCAAGGATCCTGTTTGGTAACCGTCTCCTTGCTGGTTCCGCGCCCGGATCTTTGAACCTCTCCGGTCTGGGAACACTTCTGAGGTGCTGTCTGCAGCGCCCTATTATATTTAAAGAATGCAAGAAACGATGAAAATTGCAGGTGTCATCCTTGCTGGTGGGAAGGCCAGCCGTTATAATAGTCAACCTAAAGGGCTTTTGGAACTGCCCAGTGGGGAAACGATCATCGAGCGGCTTCTATCCGAGATGGAAGCTGTCGGCGTGAGACCTCGCGTGATCTGTGCGGACGACGAGCGGCTCTATGCACACCTGGGCGTGCCTGTCATCCCCGATATCACAAAGGATATTGGCCCTCTGGGAGGGATAGAGGCGGCGCTGAGACATTTCAAAGATCTCGTTGATGCGGTGCTCTTCCTTCCATGTGATACGCCCAATATCACGGCCGTTGAGCTCCGGGAGCTGTGTGATCGATTCAAGTCCCAAGCCAGCGAGATCTTGGTTGCGGAAACGGATGAGGGGACGTGGCACCCACTGTGCAGCGTAGTGCACGTAGGGATGTACGAAGAGGTAGCTCGTGCCGTCCGCGAGAGGTGCCTGGCGGTGGCCAGGTTGTGGCGGGAGCTCGGGGCCGCAAGTACCCGCTTCGAAGATGCGGTGCGATTCGCAAACATCAACGTGCTTGGAGATTTTGCCCAAGCTCTCGAGGCGGCCGAAGAAATCGACGGCCCCGTTCATCGTAAAGCCCGTTACAATTCAATCGAACAAGGAAAGGGAGAAAACTCGATGCCGGTTTCTTCTATTGACGTACCAGAAACGATGCGTGGGGATCTTGTCGCTTTCTTATCCAAGGAGGGCATTGGACTGGCGGTATCTGCTGGTGGAGAAAATGAAATCACGGTTATTTCCAGCGAAGAGCGCAGGGAATGCACTATTTCGGAGCTGTACCCGGGCGGTTGGATAACATGCGAAGTGGCACGAGCGATAGCTGAAAAGCTCAACGTCAGGTACAGGGATGTCGGCAAGATTCTCAATTTCTACGAAATTAAAATACGCGAGTGCGGATTGGGGTGCTTTTGACGCGGACATGGTACATTAGCGGTGCCCGCCGGGGCGTTGGCAAGACTTACCTTGCAAAACATTTGTGTGCGGTGTTGCCCACATCGATTTACGTGAAGTGCGGCCGCGGAAGACCGAGGAGCGGAAAGTCAGCGAATTATTTTAGGACCAAGGGTGAATTGAATGCCTTCATCGCTAAATGCGATGGCTCGTATGAAAATGTGGTCATCGAAGCGAACACGTACACCCAGAGAAAGCCTGGAAATATCAACATATTCCTGGATGCCAGGTCGACCGCGAACGACATTCGCACGGATGCCGACAATCTGAAAAAGAATGCTGATATCTGCGTGAGCAGTGGAGAATCTCGCTCGGATTGGGAAGCCGTGCTCGAAGCGCATGTCAACAATCCTGCCTTGATCGATGCCGTTCTGGATATCCTATCGGAACAACAACGCTGGATCAGCAGCAGCTCTTTGAAAGTTCGCAGCAAAATCTGGTTCGTGAATTCCGAAGGCGACCATGTTTTTGGCTCTGGGTTGGCTCAACTGCTCGTCGAAGTCGAGCATCTAGGTTCGTTGAATGCAGCGGCGAAGCGGATAAAAATCTCCAACCAGAATGCCAAGCAAGCGGTCGAGAAGGCGGAGAAGCATTTCGGACATCAGCTGATCCATCCGGGCCCTGGTGGTGACGAAGCCGGTGGTTCGAAGCTGACACCTGCAGGGAAGCGAATGGTGGCCCTGTATATAAGGTTGAGTGAAAAAACGGCTGCGTTTGTGGATGAAGTGTTTGACGAAGCCATCGCCGAGGAGCTCGGCAATATAAAGGAGCTGCCGTGATTCCTCTAAAAACGGCCATATCGATTGTGGACGAAAAAATCGGCGGCCGGCGGGTGCCCACGGAAAAGATCCCTGTCAGGGAAGCGGTGGGCCGCATTCTGGCTGCAGATCAGTTTTCCAAAGTGGATCTGCCTCCGTTCGACAAGTCCGCCATGGATGGGTATGCCGTGCTCGAAGGGGATCAACACAGTCGGTTGCGGATTGAGGGCGTTGTAACCGCCGGTGATCCCGGCACGGATAAACTCCTCCCTGGAACGACTGTGAAGGTGATGACAGGAGCTCCCGTTCCGCCCGGGACCGCCAGAGTGGTCATAGTTGAGGAAGCCGTCGAAGAAGACGGGCACGTTCGATTCGAAAATCCTTCGCCGGCCAGCAACATATGCAAAAAAGCGGAAGATGTGGCGGTGGGCGACAGGATATTGAAAGCCGGGGTCAGGCTCGGGGCTCTGGAGATCTCGAACCTCATCAGCTGTGGCATCGGCGACATTGACGTCGCAAGACCGGTTAGCGTCGCCGTGATATCCACGGGCGATGAACTCGTCGATTCCTTTTCGAATTTGAGCCGCGGAAAGATCATGAATTCGAACGGCCCAATGCTGCAGGAACTGGCTCGCAAGTTCAGCATGACGGTTACCAGCGAAGTCTCGGTGACGGATGAGCCGTCCAAACTTACCGCCGTAATTCAACAGGCGCTGCGTGAAGCCGATATGGTTGTGTTGTCCGGAGGGGTCTCCGCGGGTGATTTTGACTTCGTCCCCCAGGCAATCGAGGAGGCCGGATTGCAGATCCATTTCTCTCGTGTGGCTATCAAACCGGGAAAGCCCGTTACGTTCGCTACTAACGAAAACGGTATCTTGTTTGGCCTGCCGGGCAATCCCGTTTCGGTATTCTTGACGTTTCATCTGTTCGTCCTCCACGCGGCGGCGCGTCTTTCAGGCGCTTCATACGAACCAAAGACGTTCAACATTCGACTTGCCAACGACTATACCCGCCGTTCAGGTGAACGTATGGTCTATGTTCCCTGCCGCATCACAAGCGATGGTTTTGCGGAGCCCGTCATCTACCACGGCTCGGCACACCTGGCGGCATTGATGCAAGCCGAAGGATTTCTTATAATTCCCATCGGTGTCAGGTCGATGACTTCTGGTGCCGAAGTCCCCCTGGTCATGTTTGGTTCGAGGTTCGGTTAAATGCGCGATCCCTTTGGGCGTACCATCACTTATCTCAGGATATCGGTGACGGATCGTTGTAACCTGAGATGTCGTTACTGCATGCCCGATGAATGCGCGGAACTGCTTCCGCGTGAGCGGTTGCTTTCCTACGAGGAGATCACCGATGTTGCGCGAGCCGCAGCGGATCTGGGATTCAACAAGGTGCGCCTTACCGGCGGAGAGCCGCTGGTCCGCTCCGGTATTGTGGATCTCGTAAAAATGCTGAGCGGCATCGGTGGGATCGATGACCTGTCCATGACGACCAACGGCGTGCTTCTGGAAGCGTACGCCGCACCCCTGGCCGAAGCCGGGCTCGGTCGGGTCAACATCAGCCTCGATACGGTGAATCCGGAGCGGTACCGCGAATTGACCTTCGGGGGTGACCTCAGTAGAGTACTCGCCGGCATTCGGGCGGCAATGCAGGTGGGATTCAATCCAATCAAGCTGAACTGTGTTGTTGAAAAGTCTTCCGACGAGACGGATGCCCGTGAGGTTGCCGCCTACGCCTTGCGGGAGGGTCTCGAAGTGCGCTTCATTCGGAACATGAACTTGGAGCAAGGCGAGTTTTGGGTGGTGCAGGGGGGAATAGGAGGGAATTGCGAGCTGTGCAACCGCTTGCGGCTGAGCAGCGACGGCCTGGTGAGACCATGTTTGTTCAGCGACGTAGGCTTCAGCGTGCGCGAACTTGGTGCACGGCAGGCAATCATTCGAGCCATCGATGCGAAGCCGGAATCCGGAGAGCAGTGCCGTACAACGACGTTCCGTCGGATTGGAGGGTAGCGTGGCCGAATTTTCCCATGTGGATGAAGAAGGACGCGCGTCGATGGTCGATGTAGGCGGTAAACCGGTGCAGCGCCGTGTGGCGAAAGCGATGGGATTTATAGAAATGGCCGATTCGACCATCAAATTGATCGCGGAGAACAATGTGAAAAAGGGCGATGTTCTCGGAGTGGCCGAAGTGGCGGGCATTCAGGCGGCGAAGCGAACGAGCGAGTTGATACCGCTTTGCCATCCGCTTCAGCTCAGCCAGATCCAGGTGAAAGCCAAGCTGGAGAAAGACGGGGTCCAGGTAACGGCTGCGGTGAGCTGCGTCGATCGTACAGGCGTTGAAATGGAGGCACTGACTGCGGTGAGTGTAGCACTGCTGACTGTTTATGATATGTGCAAAGCGGTGGATGAGAAGATGAAAATCCGGGACATCGCTCTCGTTGAGAAGCAAAAGCGCGACGTATGAAAAAAATGCAAATCGTCTCCGTGAATATTTCCGAACAAAAGGGCACGATCAAGCATGCCGTACCCGAAGTTACGATCGATTTGAACGGCATCGTCGGGGATGCCCACGCAGGAACGACCAACCGGCTGGTGAGCCTGCTTGCCCGGGAGACGGTCGAGCGCTTCGCCAAAGGAATCGGCCGGGAAATCGCATTCGGGGAGTTTGCGGAAAACCTGACGACGCGGGGCTTGGATCCGGAGAGAGTGTGGCTGCTGGATAAGCTTAGAATCGGTGACGTCGAGCTGGAAGTGACACAGATTGGGAAAAAATGTCACGGCAACTTTTGCGCGATCTTTCGGGAGGTGGGGCGCTGCGTGATGCCCGATGAAGGCATTTTCAGCCGGGTAATTCATGGCGGGAAGGTTAAACCTGGAGACGCTCTGCAGCATCTACCGAAACAGCTCGAATTCAAGATCATTACGTTGAGCGATCGCGCGAGCCGCGGTGAATACGAGGACCGTAGTGGGCCGCGAATAAAGGAGCTCGTAGAAGAATACATGCAGGGCAAGCGGTGGTCTTCGATCGTTGATTCAACCATAATCCCCGATGATCCTGAGATTCTGGCGAGCGAACTGCGGGGTGCCTGCGACACCGGTTACGATGTGGTGATTACGACCGGTGGAACGGGCGTGGGCAGGCGGGATATTACCCCCGATGTGGTGGAAAAGGAATGCAGCAAACTGATTCCTGGTATCATGGAGCACATTCGAGCGAAGTACGGGGCAAACAATCCCGCTGCCCTTTTGAGTCGCAGCGTCGCAGGAGTATTGGGCTCAGGTCTGGTATATACCCTCCCGGGCAGCGTCAAGGCTGTTGAAGAATACATGAGCGAGATTTTGAAAACGCTCGAGCACCTCATCATCATGCTCCACGGACTGGACTTTCACAGCCACAGATAGAGCTGTCAAGCGCATTGCACCGCCAACCCAAGGAATCCCAGACATGAAAAAAGCATGCCGCATCGCTCTTCGCATGATGACCATATTCTTGGCTGCCTTTGCATTCTTCGTTGGGCTTGCGTTCTCCCGGGATAGAGGGAGCAAAGATGTTAGGGGCGAACTGATAATCTTCCATGCTGGAAGCCTGTCCGTCCCGTTTCGTGAAGTGTCGAAGAAATTCAACGAAATATACCCCGACGTCTCGATAAAAGCCGAAGCCGCGGGAAGCCGCGACACGGCAAGAAAAGTGAGCGACCTCGGCAGGTACTGCGACGTGTTGGGCAGCGCTGATTATGAGGTGATCGATAACCTTCTCATTCCTCAGCATGCAACCTTCAGTATCCGCTTTGCCGCCAACGAAATGGTGATCGCTTATACCAAGCAATCCAGACAATGCGCTTTGATCAATGCAGAAAACTGGCCGGATGTTTTGCTGTCCGAGAATGTGGCCTTTGGGCGATCCGATCCAAACCGCGATCCGTGCGGGTATCGAACGGAAATGACCTTCCAGCTGGCCGAGAAGCATTACGAGATGCCTGGGCTCGCAAATAGATTAATTGAAAAAGGCGGAAGGAAGTACATCCGCCCCAAAGAAACGGATCTACTTGCCCTGCTGGAGGCGGGCGAAATCGATTATCTCTTTATTTACCGGTCCGTGGCAACGCAGCATGGCCTCGAGTTTATTTTGCTGCCCGATGCGGTGAACCTCAAGTTGTTCGAGCAGAAGGATTTATATGCAACGGCATCCGTCAGGGTGACGGGCCGGCAGCCAGGTGAGTTCATCGAGCGCAAGGGAGCGCCGATGGTGTATGGAGTGACCATTCCAATAAATTGCAGGCACCGGGAATTGGCCGAAGCGTGGGTGGCGTTACTCCTTTCGCCCACGGGCCAGAAAATCATGGAACGAAGTGGGCAACCCGTCATTGCACCAGCTCTCACTGCTCAGTACGATGAGCTGCCTGACGTCCTCAAACCGCTTTGCAAGCCAATGGGGGAGGCTCGATAGATCTCGTTTATTTTCGCAAGGGGAGTGCGGCGGATGGCCCGCATCTTTGAATATCGGCTCGACCTCAAAGATTGCAGGAGTGAGATGTGTTTTTAGAAACCAGGCCAACGGTATTTCATCTGATATTGCTTCTGCTGGGTTCGCTGCTGCTCCTCTTCATCATAGCACCGCTTGCGCGGCTCATGCTTGCTACGTCATCTTCCGAATTGTCCGGTGCATTCGGAGACGAAGAGCTCTGGTCATCGATCTGGCTGACGCTTCGGGCGGCCGGAATCGCCACGCTCATTGGCTCGATGTTCGGGATACCTCTGGCTTACCTGCTCGCACGGGCACGGTTTCCAGGCAGGGCCTTGGTGCTGGGCATTATCGATCTCCCGATCATGATTCCTCACTCCGCGGCGGGGATCGCATTGCTCGCTGTGATCGGACGCCATTCGCTTGCACAAAAAGTGTCAGGGCCTCTCGGAATTCAATTTGTCGGAGAGGAAGCGGGAATTGCGGTGGCAATGGCGTTCGTATCCGTGCCGTTTCTGGCGAACGCAGCGCGGGAAGGATTTGCAGCCGTGCCGGAACGTCTCGAGAAAGTGGCGAGGACACTCGGCGCCACTCCTTCACGGGTGTTTTTCACCATCTCGCTGCCGTTGGCGTGGCGGCCGATCCTATCCGGAATGGTGCTGATGTGGGCGCGGGGCATTAGCGAGTTCGGCGCCGTGATCATTATCGCGTATCATCCGATGACCACGCCTGTTCTCGTGTTCCAGAGATTCAATGACTATGGGCTGACGTATGCACGCGTCGCTGCCGTGGTGCTCATACTCGTTTGTGTCGTGGGCTTCACGATACTGAGGTTTCTGACCCGACCGGCACGGAGGGAAGCAAAATGACGCTCGTGCTGGAATCAATCCAAAAGCGGATGGGCTCTTTTACGCTTCCCAATCTGGATCTGGAGGTGAAGGAAGGCGAGTACCTCGTGCTGGTAGGCCCCTCCGGCGTCGGTAAAACCGTGCTGCTCGAGATCATTGCCGGCTTGTTGAATCCGGATTCAGGCAACATCTTCTGGCGCAATCGCAATGTCACGTCATGTGCGCCTGAGCGCCGCGGTTTCGGGATCATGTACCAAGACTACGCGCTGTTCCCTCATTTGACCGTTTTTCAAAACATAGTGTATGGACTGAACTCGAGAGGGTTACCCAGAATCGATGTGAAGGAACGGGCGATCAGCGCCGCCGAAATGGTCAACATTGTCCCATTTCTGGAGCGCCTTCCGGATGAGCTGTCGGGTGGCGAAAAGCAGCGTGTAGCTCTAGCACGGGCACTCGTTGTTGCACCCGAACTCCTGCTGTTGGATGAGCCGCTTTCAGCGGTGGACATGCATCTCAGGCGGCGGCTGCAGAGGGAGCTAAAACGAATTCAAGAGCAAACAGGCACCACTTTCGTTCATGTAACGCACAATGTGGACGAAGCCCTAACGCTGGGTCATCGCATCGGTGTCATGCTCGATGGCCACCTGCGCCAAATCGGGCCGCCGGAGGAAATTTTTCGCAAACCGACGGATAGAGAAGTTGCCAGATTTCTCGGTATGCGCAATATCTTTGCAGTCCGAGTAGGTGGGCAAGGGTTCTGCGAAGCCAATGGAGTGAAGATTCATGTCGGAGAGCGGCCCGTTCCCTACCGGCACATATGGATCAGGCCGGAGGAGATCATCCTCTCCCGGGAGGCGTTCGAATCGAGCGCCAGGAACCAATTTCGTTGCGTTGTAGAAGATTGGGATTATCAGGACATACTCGTCAGGGTGGTGGTGGCGTTGGAAAACCTTAGGCTGAGTGTGATGATTACTTACAAGTCATTCGATAAACTTGGGATCGACCGCGGCGTTGAGCTCATGGCAACGTTCAAGAGTTCGGCGGTGCATTGTTTTTAATGTCTTTGTTGAAGGAAGGGCGTCATGGGATCGGACACACCACTGGGTACCTCGGTGGAATATGAAGTTATCAAGTATAAAAGTGGAAGCGCGGAGCCTGCTAAGGTGCAGGTGGCTACGGAAGTCCCTTTTACGATAATGGTTAACGAGACGGAAGTCGTGACGTTGATGTGCACGCCGGAGAATTTGGAGGAGTTGTGCTATGGGTTTCTTTTTACGAGCGGCATTATAGAGAGCAGGGATGATGTCGTCTCTTATCTCTGCGATGAATCGAGGTGGATGGCACAAGTAACCATAGAAGAGATGCCCGATCTCTCCATGCTCAGCAAGCGCCTGTACACATCGGGTTGTGGGAAAGGTGTGATGTATTCTTCCTTGGTGGAAATCACGTCACGCCATCCGTTGAAAACTGCTTTCAAGGTCGACAAGGATGCTCTCATCGAGCTGATGCGATGGCTGCAGAAGTCCTCGGACTTGTTCAAGAAAAGCGGGGGCGTTCACTCGGCCGCGCTGAGCGAAAACGGGAAAACTCCAAAAATTGCCATAGACGACGTCGGGCGGCACAATGCGGTGGATAAGGCGATCGGCGATGGGTTGATCCGTGGCGTCGATTTTTCCCAGTGCGTGCTCGTATGTTCCGGACGAACATCGGCGGATATGCTTCACAAGGCGAGGAGGAGCGGTATTCCTGTTACGATTTCCCGTGGAGCCCCTACGCATCAAACGATCCTTCTGGCAAGGGAAATGGGTGTGACGGTAGTAGGATTTGCGCGGGGCGGGGGATTCACCATTTATACGCACCCGGGGCGGATCGTATTCTGATCCGTTATTGTACTATTGAACCGGCGGTTTTATGCGGTTATTATTAGCTTTGACCCTTCATTCTTCCCCACGCGCTCTTTTTTAAATGACGGATCGAGCTCAAAAGTGGTTATGGGACGAGGAGGTCGCAATTTGCCAAGGATGAGTCAAACGAGCTTGATGGGCGCTGCCATGGTCTTGGTCGTGCTTGTGCTCGTATTTCCTCAAGTGGTGTCTGCGGATTCATTCCTATCCAGGATACGGCCTTTCGTAGAAACGGGCGCCCAGGGTGGAGGCGCAATCGGTGTGGAAGGTCCGACGTTCTCTCATTTCAAAGCCGTCAGCGAAATCGGTGTCATGTTCGACAAATACCGGGATGGGGTAGCCCCGAAAAGCGCTTTCGGTTTCGCATTTTACGCAGGAATGGGCAAAGAGGATTTTCGTATCGGCTTCAAACCCCGCGTTCGGTATCGATTCAACCGTGACTGGGCGGTGGATGTCTCGGCAGGTGCCTTGTTCGCGAGCTTGGAGGGGGATCCCTACGTCTCCGACATTGGATTCGTTGGTGGTGTTTCGCTGAACTACAGCAGCTGGCTGACATTGAAAACCGATGTCAATGTAGTAAAAGTTGAAGATAGACCTATGCTCGAAGGCGGCAAACAAGTTGGCATTGTCGACGGCGGTCAGGAAATATCACTCTATGGCGGCGTTTCCTTGCGCAACAAGGCCGGCTGGATTGCTACTTTCGCCGGCACATTGACTTTTATCGGGGTCTCTATCGTGCTCATCGCGGGTGGATCCACGTCTTGAAACCTCCTCTCCCAATTCGAGAATAATTGAGAGTTGATCAAGAAATCGGAACGTTCCCCGAGGTAACGTGTGAGAAAGATCAATGTGAGCAATGAAAGCGTTGCGGCTGTGCTCAAAGGGCTCGGACGGCTCATTGGTAACTGCCCGCTTCTCGCGATTAATTTCACGTTTGAAGGTGAAAAGCGAACGATTTTCGCCAAGTCCGAGCAGTTGAACATGACGGGAAGCATCAAGGATCGGATGGCGCTCCACATTTTGGAAGATGCCTACGAAAAGGAGCTTATAAAACCGGGCGATACCATTGTAGAGGCAACCAGTGGCAACACGGGGATTTCTTTTGCCGCTATCGGTCGGGCGCTTGGCCACCCCGTGACTATTTTCATGCCCGATTGGATGAGCAGGGAAAGGGTGGACCTAATTCAGAGTCTGGGCGCCGCGATCGTACCCGTGACACGTGAAAATGGCGGTTTTCTTGGCAGCATCCGGATGGCGGAGAAGCTGGCAGCAAAGGGAAAAAACATTTTCTTGCCAAGCCAGTTCTCGAACGAGGCGAACATAAGAGCGCACGAGCTGACGACCGGCCCGGAAATCTGGTGGCAGCTTCAGTTCAGTTCTCTCACTCCCGACGCCTTCGTGGCCGGAGTGGGGACGGGTGGGACAGTTATGGGCGTGGGACGCTACCTTCGATCGAGGAATCCGAGCGCGAAAATACACCCACTCGAACCGGCGGAATCTCCCACACTATCCACTGGGCGCAAGATCGGCCAACACAGGATTCAAGGTATTTCGGACGAATTTATCCCTGCCATAGTGGATCTCGAAGAGTTGGACGAGGTAGTGAGTGTTTCTGACGGCGATTCGATTTTGATGGCCAAGGAGCTCGCTTCGAAGCTCGGAATCGGCGTGGGAATTTCATCAGGAGCGAATTTCCTCGGCGCGCTGAAAATTCAAAATGAACTCGGGCCGAAAGCGATCGTCGTCACGGTATTTCCGGACGACAATAAAAAATATCTCAGCACGAATCTTCTCCAAGGGGAACCGGCAAAGGATGATTACCTGACGCCGCACGTAGAACTGCTCGATTTCCGCGCCTGCAAACGAGTGTGTCACACCTGCTGCGACATGTACGAATGCACGCAGCGCTTTCCCGTCGAGAAGTTCGAAGAAAGCTGATGTCGGCAATCCAATCACTTGATACGCACCTACCTTCGCTCCCCGGGCGAATTCCTCTAGTCATCATTTCATGAGGATTGGAAGTGAGTGAAAGCAACACGAAATCTCTTTTCCATGATCGACCTGTCGTCATAGGGTTTCTTGCCCTTATTCCTCCATCTTTTATACTATTGCTGCATCTCCTGTGGTGGGCCGTGAGTCCCAAGCTCTTCGACATCCTCACCAAGCCGCTAAGGCCCATCGAAGATACGTTCCTCGAAGTGGTGATCGTCGTGGGCAGCGCCCTCGTCTGTCCTCTTCTGGCTGTGATATGCGGGGCCGTTCTGATCAGCAAAGGACGCAACCGATCGGTGGGCTATCTTCTCGTCCTCGGTGGGTGTTTCTTCATTCTGGCGCTCATGGCTTCGCGCCCGTCGTGAGCCGTCAGGAGCGCATGTGCCAGTAAGTCTTGGTGCAGCAAAAATAATAGCGAGGCAGCCTTGATTGCCCCGGGGCCGTTTCCGAGAACCTGATAAAAGCCCACTCCGGACACGCCGGCGGGAGCATCCAATTGAAAAGATCGCGATACTCACACGGTGCGATCCTTGGGCGCTGGGATACTGGTCGCGGAAGTCTATATTCGGTAGCAATTCTTTGAATGGCGGACCCTGGATTTTTTGTTATAATGCACAGCAGGAGGAAATGTCATGTCCAGGATTGGTATCGGTCTGCTGCTCATGGTCGTGATGTTGGGAACCGCGAATGTCGCTCGATCCCAAAATTCAACAGGGGTGGTAGTCGAGCTGGGTGTCGGCGAGTCCAAGCTAGTCGGGGAAGAAGATCTCGAAGTGGGTTTCGTCGAGATCCTGCGCGATAACCGCTGTCCCGCTGATGTCATTTGTATTTGGGAGGGGGACGCAGTTGCACAGATTTGGGCGATCCAACCCAGCCATGAAAAGAAGGACGCTGAGCTGCATACGCATTACGACTTCCCGCGCGAATTCACGTTTGGACGCTACCGAATCGGGCTTCTCAAGGTAGATCGATATCCTGGAATCGACACGCCGATCGACCCGAACGATTACGTGGTTGCCATCCTTGTTACAATGGATTTGACGCCCGTCGAAACCATGACCTGGAGCAGGATCAAAGCGCTTTACCGTTAAATTGTAGAGGAATCTGCTCCAAGGCCGCATCAGAGCCGCATCGAAGCCGTCTTTGTAGTTGGATTTTCGAACAGGGAGCGACTTCGCTCCCTGTTTGTGTGCTGATCACCGGACAGATGAAATGGTGCGGCTTCATGAAGTGCCGTGAAACGGAGCTATCTTGGAGCAGGCTAATCCACCCTCGACCATCTTAAACGTCTGTTACAGTCTTGTTGCGGACCGGCGGCAAATCGTCTAAAATGACCGGAAGATTTTTCGCGAGTATGAAACAACCTATGACATGTACGCTCAAGCAGATCCCTCTTTTTGCATTGGCAATCATTGCGGTTGCCGCACTCGGCCTTTTCTCAGCTTCTTGTTCTGATAACGGGTCCAAACCCAAATCCAACAATGGCGGTGTTATTCATGGCGTGCCAACGGTCCTCAGGATGATCCCACATGATACAAATGCTTACACCCAGGGGCTTCTTTATGCGGACTCGCTTCTCTATGAGAGCACGGGCAAGCAGATGAATCAGTCGAGACTTCGCAGAATCGATCCCTACCCGCCTGAGGAAGGAAAGGTTCTCGACACGGTCATCGCCCCCGGCTATCTCACCTTCGCCGAGGGGCTGGCGCTAAAAGACAGCCAGTTCGTGCAGCTTACATGGGTGCAGAAAATAGCGTTCGTCTACACGTATCCTGGGATGGAAGTAATAGATACCCTCACCTATGGCGGCCAGGGCTGGGGCCTTACCAACGATGCCACGCGCTTTATTATGAGCAATGGCAGCGACACGTTGTATTTCCGGGACGATAGCTTCGATATCATTCGAAAGGTGAACGTCACCCTGGAGGGTGAAGCGGTTTCTATGCTGAACGAACTGGAGTACGTGAACGGCAAGGTGTGGGCAAACAAATATGGCGATGATTCGATCTACGAAATAAATCCTCAAACGGGAGACGTGACCAAAGTCATCGACTGCTCCGAACTGGTTGCACTCTCGGCGCCTCATGCGGGCGATGAAGTGCTGAACGGCATCGCATACAACTCCGACGCGACCACGTATTTTCTTACGGGGAAAAACTGGAGATATATATTCGAGGTGACGATCCCTTAGAGCAGCTTTACCGCTCCTCAACAATCTTTGCCAGATTCTGCATCCTTTTCCAGATGCAAGCGGATTTCCTTCTCCAGCTCGTCGACGAGATCCTTCTCGCGCACCTTGCGCAGGATCTTTCCTTTGGCAAAAATGAGCCCCTCACCGTCACCGCCTGCGATGCCGAAGTCCGCCTCCCGAGCCTCTCCCGGACCGTTTACCGCGCAGCCCATCACGGCGATGCTGATGGGGATTTTGAGATCGGAGGTTCGCCGCTCTACCTCTTCGGCGAGCGAGAAGAGGTCCAAGCAATTCCTGGCGCACGTGGGGCACGAGATCACTCGAGGCATCGACGATTGGATCTCGAGCGCGGCGAGAATCCGCTTGGCGACCTTTACTTCTTCTTCAACATTGGCGGTGAGCGAAACGCGCATCGTATCACCGATCCCTTCGCTCAACAGGATACCCAATCCGACTGAAGAGTAGATAACGCCGCTTTGTTCCGGACCTGCCTCGGAAATGCCGATGTGGAGCGGATAGTCGCACGCCTTTACGACCAATCGATAAGCGCTGACGGTGAGCGGGACTGCAGAAGATTTGAGAGAAAGAACGATATCCGTGAAATCGAGCGCTTCCAGTATCGCGACGTGCCGCATGGCGCTCTCGACAAGAGCTTCAGGTGTGGGGAATCCGTGCTTTTCGAGGAGATCCTTCTCGAGTGATCCAGCGTTGACGCCGATCCGGATGGGGACATTGCGCTCTTTCGCTTTTGCAACGACCTTTTCGACGCGTTCGCGGGCGCCTATGTTGCCGGGATTGATCCGGAGTTTGGCAATTCCCGTATCGAGCGCTGCCAGTGCGATCCGGTAGTCGAAGTGAATGTCGGCGACGATCGGGATGTTTGCCTGGGAAATGATTTTTTCGACAGCACGGGCGCTGTCCATATCGGGGACGCTCACGCGGACGATGTCGCACCCGACATCCTCCAGCCGCTTGATTTCATCGCGCGTCGCGGAAATGTTCGTCGTGGGCGTGGTCGTCATCGACTGGATGGAGATCGGCGCGCAGCCCCCGATGGGGACGTTTCCGACCATGACTCGTCTTCGTTTCGATCGGTCGATCATAGGACTATCGGTCTTGTTGTGCGGTGGTCGATGCGACGAGAACTCCTCGCATGATCCATAACATACTAACATACAAATAGCTTACGCGCAATCGAACCCGGCATCAGAATTGGCCCACTGGTATTGACACCATCCGGCGTCATCCAAGGCGCCTCCGGATATCGAGCAGATACTCGAGCGCTGCAAGTGTCCGCGACCCAAACCATGTCAGATGACTACCCATTAATAGCAGTATCATAGCGGAAACGCCCCGCTCGTTGACAAAATCCTCCACGAAGCTTTTGTCGCCTTCATCGAATTCGTAGGGTTCATTGGGCAAGAGGATCACATCCGGACGACGCTCGGCGAGCTCCTCGAGCGAAGTCACCGGGTAACGATCCTTCCTGCTGCCGTACACGTTCTCAAACCCGAGGGCTTTCAATAAATCGCTCGCGTATGTATTCGGCCCCACAGCCATCCAGGGATCCCGCCAGATCATGCATGCGGTCCGAAGCGGCTTCGAAACGGTCACATCCTGCGCAATCGAGCGCATCATCCCCTCGCATTCCTCTGTGAATTTCGCCGCCTCATCCTCGGCGTTGAGGAGCGTCCCGAGATCCCGCACGGTCTTCAATGACTCTCGAACTGTCGTGGGATAGGTCACAAATACGGGAACCTGTTTCTCCAGCGCCTCCACGTCTCTCTTCCGGTTTTCTTCCTTATTGGCGAGCACGACGTCCGGCTCGAGTGAGAGGATATCCGGAACGTCCGGATTCTTCGTGCCTCCGACGCGCGGGATGTCTGCGAGGGCATCTTCGGGATGCACGCAATAATCCGTGATCCCAACGAGCCGCTGGTCGGCGCCGAGAAGCACCACCGTCTCGGTAATGCTGGGCACGAGCGAAACAATTCGCCCGGGTGGCGACTGAAAGACATGCCTCCGTCGGAGATCGTCCTCGATCACGATTCTGTTTGGGTGGCCCGACATGAGCATCCTCGGACGGTGCGGCCAGCCCGGGCACCGCATATCTACGGTGAAGAATAGCACCTTACGACTTTTGGTTTTCAGCTTCTGAAGCCTTCGCTATGTTATATATGGCTATGTTATATATAATAGAAGGAGCGCCGTGTGTAACGAGCGAATTACGCTATGCAACGCCGGCTCTCGGTAGCGAGGTGCGGCGGGCGATTGGAGCAGGCGCCGTCCCATCGCAGCTCGATACCCCCTTACTCGATCTCCCCCTAGGGGATCTACCGAATCTATGTGAACCAAAATGATTTCTCCAACGACCGCACAACGGATCAAGGACCAGATCGAGCGCCTCCCGCACAGCCCGGGCGTGTACCTCTTCAAGGACAAGAACGGGGAGGTGATCTATGTGGGCAAGGCGAGAGATCTGAAGAACCGCGTCAGGAGCTACCTCCGTGAGGGAGGGGACTCGCGGCATCACATCCAGTTTCTAATGGTGCGAGCGTCCGAAGTGGACTCCATCGTCACAGAGACCGAGCAAGAAGCCCTCATTCTGGAGAACAACCTGATCAAGAAACACCGGCCGCGCTATAACATTTTTCTCAAAGATGACAAGACCTATGTCAACCTCCGTATGAACATCAACCACCCGTATCCAAGACTCACTGTTGTCCGAAATCCGAGATCGGATGGGGCCCTCTACTTCGGTCCCTTTGCTTCTGCCGGGGCTGTACGCGCCACGCTGCGCACGATTGGGCGCATTTTCCCACTGAGAACATGCACCGATGCGGAACTCAAAATCCGGAAACGTGCCTGTCTCTATTATCACATCGAACGCTGTCCAGGTCCCTGTGTGGATCTCATCGATCCGCAAGAATACAGGGAGACGGTCAACAAAGTGGTGATGTTCCTGAAAGGTAAGGGGAACGAGCTGATGAGGTCGCTGAAGAAGAGAATGGAGCTTCAGTCGGCAGAGCGCCGCTACGAGGAAGCGGCGAGAACACGCGATCAAATCTGGGCGATTCAGAGAACAGTCGAGAAGCAGCGTATCACCTCCCCGCAGAAGGCCGAGCGGGATGTCTTCGGCGCGTACCACGAGAACGAGCGGATGGTAATCCAGGGATTGTACGTGAGGGATGGGAAGCTCTCGGGTGGTGATGTTTTTACATTCAACAATGCAAACCTCTCAACGGGCGAGCACTTCTCTTCCTTTTTGAGCCAGTACTACCAGCGGGGCGCTGTGATCCCTTCGGAGGTCATTGTTTCAAACGATGTGCCTGAGAAGGATACTCTGGAAGCATTCCTGAGTTCGCGTAAGAAGGAAAAAGTGAAAATTCTTTTTCCAAAGCGTGGGGAGAGGCGGGCGCTCCTGAAGCTTGCATTGAAAAATGCCAAGGTGGTGGCAAAAGAGAAAGGCCCGTCGAGTCGCAATAGAGACCTCCTCGAAGACCTGAAGGAACTCTTGGGTCTCCAGAAGTTTCCCAGGCGGATCGAATGCTTCGATGTGTCCAACATACGCGGGCGGCACGCCGTGGCTTCGCGTGTCACTTTTATCGACGGTGAGCCCGCAAAAAGTCTTTATAGACATTACCGCATCAAAACTGTCGAAGGGGCCGACGACTACCGCATGATGGGGGAGACCCTCGAGCGGCGCGTATCACGGGGTCTCAAGGAAGGAGACCTCCCCGATCTTCTGCTGCTCGATGGGGGGCGGGGCCAGCTCAACGTGGCAATCAAGATTCTCGAGCGTCTCGGGGCGGTCGAGGTCGACGCGGTAGGGATTGCGAAGGTTCGAGAAGGAAGCAAGCGGGCAGCCAGCGGCGGGACCGGCACCGCACGCCGACGCGCCAGGGACAAGGAGCGGATCTACATTCGGGGCCTGTCAAAGCCTTTGCTTCTCGAAGGCAATTCAACGGCTCTGTTTCTTCTCCAGCGAATCCGCGATGAAGCGCACCGATTTGCCATTGGCTACCACAAAAAGCTCCGGTCGAAGAAGATGGGTGCTTCGGCGTTGGACGATGTGCCCGGCGTAGGCCCGGTCCTCAAGAGCCGGATTCTTGCTGAATTCGGGAGCATCGCCCGCCTCCAGAAAGCCACCACCGACCAGATCGCATCGGTCCCCGGAGTGTCAAAGAAGCTTGCAATAGATATAAAGGAATATTTCGAATAATTCTCAAGTATGGATCCACGATCCCGTTTAGAAAATGGCCTAAAAATTGCCTTCGAGTGCATTCGTGTTCCCCGAGGGTGCAAAAAATTCGTCTATCCCTCTCAATCCTCTGAATAGAGGGAAATCAGCTAATAACCAGATAAAAAACAAGTAAGCAGCAGATAAACAGCAAAAATAGGGTTGACAGAAATCGTCGATCCCTCTAAAGTATTTAAAGTGGTTAAATAGTAAAGGGGTTAATATTATGCCCGAGAAAGAAAATCCGGATCATTCCAAGCGAAGCCCAAAGGAAGGCGATGGGCCGCAGCCGGCAAGGGATTTCTTTCGTCTTCTCAGATATAGCCACATCTTTGCTTCAGCAGTACGGGAAATCCTGGAACTCAAGCTACTCCGCGAAGTTAGCCCGCTACCGCTTACGCTGTCACAATTTCATCTCCTCAAGCTCATGTCCGTCAATGGGCAGCACCAAATGGGCCAGCTGGCCGATTTTCTCGGTGTGAGCCCACCCGCGGCTACCAAGAACATTGACAAGCTGGAGCGCCTGAAGCTGGTCGTCCGCACTCCCTCCAAAGGGGATCGACGAGCGACGCTGCTCTCGGTAAGCCCGAAGGGACGGCGGCTCGTGCGCAAGTATGAAGAGCTCAAGACGGAGAGGTTGACACCAGTATTGGATGAGTTTCAGCCACAGGAAGTGGAGAAACTATCCGAACTCCTCGAGAGATTTTCAGTGTCCTTGCTCAGAATCGAGCATCCGGGAGAGGAATTCTGTTTGCGCTGCGCGGCTTACATTGCGGATGACTGTCCGGTGGGTCCGTTCTGCGGCGGGTGTCCTTACCAAAAGGGCCGCGCAATGACCTCGAACAGAGGTGCCGCTAAGGAGACACCATGAGCTTAACCCTTATGGGGAGTGTTCAATGAAGTATTGGAGAAAACCTTTAGATATCGATCAAGTAACGATCCCCCACGGCGAGGTGCACATTATTAAGGACCGGTGCAAGGGCTGCGGTTTCTGCGTTGAGTATTGCCCGAAAGACGTGCTGGTGATGTCCGACGAGTTCAATAAAAAAGGATATCATCCACCGAAAGTGGTCAAACATGGTGAATGCGTTAACTGCAACCTGTGCGAAATGATCTGTCCTGATTACGCCATTTACAGTGTATCTGAGCCCGTAGGCGTGGCCGCGGCGGAGTCTGAGAAGCCGATTGAGAAAATCTAAGAATCAGGTGCCCGCGAGCTGCGGAGCAGCAAAGGAGGATGGCAATTGAAAGCTGACCCTGCGGGCGTCTTGACCGGCGCCCACTATCTCGATGGTGACTTTGCCTGCGGCGAGGGGGCCATGGCCGCGGGCTGCCGATTCGTGGCTGGCTACCCCATCACTCCCTCGACGGAGGTCGTTGAACGTATCTCACGCCGATTTCCTATGATGGGTGGTATATTCATCCAGATGGAAGACGAGCTAGCCAGCATGGCCGCAGTTGTGGGCGCGTCCTGGACGGGAACAAAATCTATGACTGTTACCAGCGGCCCCGGTTTCAGCCTGATGATGGAGAACATCGGCCTGGGGGCCATGATGGAAGCGCCATGCGTTGTGGTAAACGTGCAGCGCGGCGGACCCTCCACCGGGCTTCCGACCATGGTCGGGCAGGCGGATATCATGCAGGCCCGGTGGGGTTCACACGGCGATTATGAATTGATTGCACTGAGCCCGCAATCCCCCCAGGAGGCGTTTGACCTGACGATAGACGCGTTCAATCTCTCAGAAATCTACCGAGTCCCAGTGATGTTCATGATGGATGAATGTGTCGGTCACATGACGGAGAAAGTCGTGATTCCCCCGGCGGAAGAGATCGAGGTGGTGCCTCGCAAACTTTCCAAACTCAAACCCGAGGAATATTGGCCGTATAGCGTTAATGGTGGCGATATCCCGGAAATGGTCCGGGCCGGCGATGGGTATCGATTTCACACGACCGGCCTCACGCACGACCACCGCGGCTATCCTGACATGAGCGCGGAGTGCCAGGAGTTGTGTGTCAGGCGTCTCGTTGAAAAGATCAAGCACAACGCAGATAAGATTGTTCGATTCGAGGAAGAAGAAACGGACGGAGCCGATGTGGTGGTGGTCACATATGGAATCACTGCCCGGGTTGCTCGCATGGGGATTGAAATGGCGAGGAAGAAGGGTGTCAAGGTAGGGGTCATCAGATTGATCGTGATCTGGCCGTTTCCCGAAAAGCGCATCCGGGAGCTAGCCGGTATGGTCAAAGCCTTCGTAGTGCCAGAGATCAATTACGGTCAAATCGTTCTCGAAGTGGAGCGCTGCGCCGCAGGGAAGGCCGCGGCGGTGCCCGTGTCTCACGGCGGAGGCGGCGTTCATGATCCGAATGATGTTTGCCAAGCAATATTGGGGGCAGCGAAATGAGCAAAATTACAACCGATGAAACCGAAATTCTTGCCCAGCAGCACCCGATCGCTCCCTATCTCCGCATGGACCGGATGCCGCATATTTGGTGTCCCACATGCGGGATCGGAACGGTGGTCAAGTGCTATGCTACAGCACTGGAGCAGTCGGGAGTTGACCTGGACAAGGTGGCGGTCGTCTCCGGCATCGGCTGCACCGGCCGGGTGGCAGGATATATGAAACTGGACGCGTTCCACACCACACACGGTCGGGCGATCCCGTTCGCTACCGGATTGAAGCTGGGTCGGCCGGAGATGCTGGTGACGGTGTTTTCGGGTGACGGAGACCTGGCGGGTATCGGGGGAAATCATCTCATCCATACCGGACGGCGCAACATCGACATGTTGGTCATCCTGGTAAATAACTTCATTTACGGCATGACGGGGGGACAGAACGCGCCCACTACACCGATTCCGGCCAGGTCATCGACGATGCCGTACGGGAATTTCGAACCGCCGTTCAATCTGCCACACCTGGTGGCTAGCTGTGGTGCAACTTACGTGGCCCGATGGACATCGTTGCACATCCGGCGGTTGACGAAATCGTTCAACGAGGCGATTCACCGGAAGGGATTCCGCTTCATAGAGGTGATCGCACCGTGTTCGACGTTGTACGCACGTTTGAACAAACTGGGCACGGGCTTCCACCTGATGCAGTTTTACCACGATCACGCGGAGATCCATCACGGGATAGACACGCGAGAGGTGGGCATTGGGTACCAGGATACCATCATCTGTGGAAAGTTCATCGACGAGGAGAAGCCAACCTTCCTCGAGCTGATGAACAACCACTACCGAAAAGTCCTCGGCGACAAGTTTGTCCCGATGCCGCTGGAGGGAGGGATGATCCGTGAGCAGGACTGAGATCCGCATTACCGGCTTCGGCGGCCAGGGCGTAGTTCTGTCCGGCTATATCATCGGTCGCGCTTGCTCGATCAATTCGAACAAGCACGCCACGATGATCCAGAGTTTTGGCCCGGAAGCAAGGGGCTCCGCCTGCAGTGCGACGCTTGCCGTATCGGAAACCGAAGTGCTGTATCCATACATCGCCCGGCCGGATATCTTTATCGTTATGTCGGCGGAGGGCTACGACAAGTTTGGCGACGAGCTCAAAGACGACGGAACCCTTATCTACGAGAAGGACCTGGTCCACCCCACTCTGAAAGAGGGTCAGCCTTCGTTCGGGATACCCTCTACCCGGATCGCCGAAAATCTGGGAAGGACGATCATTCAGAACATCGTGATGCTGGGTTTCTTCACGGGGGTGACGGGACTCATTACCCGCGAGGCAATGCGCGATGCGGTGAAGGCATCGGTACCGGCGGGCACGGAGGAGTTGAATCTAAAAGCATTCGACGCAGGCTATGCGTATTACGAGGAAGAGTACAGCAGAGGGAAGCAGAGCGAGGAAAAAGGAGCTGTCGCGGCCGAAACGGCTGAGAAAAGTCAATCAGAGTGATAGCAACTTCAATATGGGAGCGAAAGCTTGGACAAGCAGCCTAAAGAGTCACGCGAAGTCCAAGGCGATGATTCGGAAGAGATGCTGCAGCGGAATCACCCCCAAGATCCAAAGGAAGATGCCGCCCAGCGTATTGCGAAAGCGCTCGAGCCGACAACGGACAAGAGGGCCCTTGTCATAGGCGGCGGGATCGCCGGTATCCAAGCGGCCCTGGATCTCGCCGACGCCCGTATTGGCGTAACCATGGTGGAGAAATCGCCGTCGCTGGGCGGCCGCATGGCCCAGCTCGACAAGACGTTTCCCACCATGGACTGCTCGATATGAATCCTCGGGCCCAAGGCCATGGATGCCGGTCGGCATCCACTGATCGATGTCGTAACGAACGCGGAAGTGATTGGCTGCGAGGGTGAGCCGGGGAACTTCCGTGTGCGTGTCAAGAAGCATCCTCGCTTTGTGCGCGAAGACAAGTGCGTCGCCTGCGGATTGTGCGTGGATGTCTGCCCGATGATTGGAGGAAACGAATTCGACGTCGGGCTGAAAGCACGTAAGGCGATCTACAGGCCCTTTCCGCAATCGGTGCCCGCAGCATACGTGATCGACCCGCTTGCCTGCCTCAACTTTTTGGGTTACCTGAGCGAGAAGCAACGGAGAAGACTCGAAAAGGTGAAGAGGGCAAAAGAGCGGAAGGGTGATGAGTTCATAGCGAATATGCTGGTTTGCGGGCATTGCAGCAGCGTTTGCGAGGTCGATGCTATCGACTTCGACATGCGCGCCAAGGAATTCGATGTTGATGCCGGCGCCATTCTCGTTGCCGTTGGATTCCAGGAATTCGACGCGCGAAAGCTCGGTAACTACGGATACGGCCGGTTTCCCAACGTGGTGACCAGTCTGGAATTCGAGAGAATGCTCAATGCATCCGGCGTCACGCAGGGTCACGTGGTGAGGCCGTCTGACATGAAGACGCCGAAGCGGATCGTGTTCGTCCAGTGCGTCGGCGCGCGAGGCGAGGGGGGTAGACCGTACTGCAGCCGTTTCTGCTGCATGAACGCAGTGAAAGATTCGATGCTGGTGCGCCAGCACGATCCCGAGGTCGAAGATGTCACCATTCTCTTTACCGACCTGCGGGCGTTCGGCAAGGGGTTCGACGATTTTCTGCAGCGGTCGCGCGAAGAAAAGAGCGCCAATTATGTGCGCGGCCGTCCCGCCAAAGTGGAATTGGTGCCCGAGGACGACAGCCTCGAGGTTTTCGTGGAAGATACCCTGGAGCACAAACAAAAACGCATTCCCGCCGATCTGGTGGTATTGTCCGTCGCAGCAGCGCCAAACGACGGGGCGATCAAGCTTGCGGAGACTCTGGACATCGAAACGGATAAGTATGGGTTCATCGCCAGGCGTGATGCCGCCGTGTCCGCTGTAGAAAGCACCCGCGAGGGGATCTTTGTCTGCGGCAGTGCCGTCGGCCCCCAGGTGATACCGGATTGCGTCGCGCAGGCATCTGCTGTGGCCGCACGAGCCCAGCTGTTTCTTACCGGGCATCGAATCGAGGAGGAAGAGAAAACCGTTGAGCCGCTCGACTTGTCGGGACCGCCGAGGATCGGCGTTCTCGTTTGTCACTGTGGCATAAATATAGCCGGAGTGCTCGATGTGGAAGAACTCACCAATTACGCGGCTAGCATCCCCAATGTCGTGGTGTCGAAAAATAACATGTTTGCCTGTTCGTCAACTGGGCAGGACGAAATGGTCGAGCTGATCGAAGAGCACAAGCTGAACCGCCTGGTGGTTGCCGCATGCACGCCGCGTACGCATGAGCCGATTTTCCGTGAGACTTGCGCTCGGATTGGCTTCAATCCATATATGCTCGAAATGGTCAACATCCGTGACCAGTGTTCATGGGTGCATTCGAAGCAACCCGCTGAAGCCCAAGAAAAAGCGCGTGCACTTCTCCGCATGGGCGTGGCCAGGGCCCGGCATCTAGAGCCGCTTTATGAAGGAGAGGTGTCGATGACGCGCGCTGCCGTGGTAATCGGAGGAGGAATCGGCGGGATCCAAGCGGCAACCGATCTGGCCGTTCAAGGTTTCCCCGTAACCCTCGTAGAGAAAACAGGACGACCGGGGGGACGGCTAGTAAGCCCAAACCTCAAATATCTCTATCCCAACCTTCGGCCGGCGGCCGATGTGCTCAAGGAGAAGCTCCAGAGGCTGGAAAGGAGCGGTGCGCGCATTTGCCTCAACACGGAAGTTGAAAACATCACCGGGTACGTGGGCAATTTCGAAGTTACGTTGAAGGGGGACACAAACGAAACGATTCCAGCTGGAGCCATCATCCTCGCCTTTGGTGCGGATCTTTATGACCCCAAGGGAGAATTCGGCTACGGGAAACTGCCGAACGTAATTACCAGCGAAGAACTGGAACGAGCATTTTTCAAAGACGAATCCAAAATCACCGCCGACAATCGCAAACCGAAAAACGCTTCATTCATCCTATGTGTGGGCTCGCGCGATCCGGAGGGTTTTACCGGGTGCTCGCGGTATTGCTGCCCAACGGCGATCAAGCAGGCGATAGAGCTCGCCAAGCAGGATATCGACACAACAGTTTTCTTCAGGGACATCCGAACCATCTCCACCGGAGCCGAAGAGATGTATCGTGAAGCGAGGGGGATGGGAGTGTTGTTCGTCCGTATACCGCCGGGCCGTAAACCCGAAGTGGTTGGTAAAGAGCGGGCGGAAGCCATCCAATGCTATGATGATCTACTCGCACGGAATCTCGAGGTTCCAACCGATCTGGTAGTGCTGAGTGTCGGGATGCGGCCGCTCAAGGAGGAAACGGCGAAATTCCACGACATGCTCAAGGCCAGCCTCGGGCTCGACGGATTCTTTCTCGAGCGCCATCCTGAATTGGCGCCGGTGGAGACAGCTGTGGAGGGAGTGCTTCTTGCCGGCACAGTGCAAGGGCCGAAAGATATCGTGGACACGGTGGCTCAGGCCTCGGCGGCTGCGGCGAAAGCGTCCGTATTCCTTGCCTATGATACGGTGAAATTGGACCCCACGGTAGCGGTGGTTGGCGAAGGAAAATGCCGTGCATGCGGCACGTGCGTCGATATCTGCCAATTCCGGGCGCCACAGCTCGTAGAAGCCGATGACGGCACGTATACGGCGGTGATCAATGCATCGCTTTGCAAAGGCTGCGGCACCTGTGCGAGCTGGTGCCCTTCGGGCGCGATTGTTTCGAAGCATTTCACGGACAAACAGGTGCACGCCATGATCGATGCGTTTTTTGCCGAAGAGGTCTCGGGATGACAGCCTCTAAGGAACAACGGGAAGCGGATAAGTCCCGGACGGGCACACGAGCCAAGAAGTCACCGAAGACAGGAGCAAAAGCGAAGACAAAAGCCCCTGCAAAGAAGACCTCCAAGAAGATTACACAGGAGACGGTGAAAGAAGCTCCAGCGAAAACGGCGGATAAATCACCGAAGACAACACCTGATGCGGCTCCGAAAGCGCCGGCCGAAATCCCTGGTGCGTGGAATCCTCGCATCGTTGTGTTCGCATGCAACTGGTGCTCGTATGCGGGGGCTGATACCGCGGGAGTATCTCGAATTCAACACCAACCGCATTTTCGAATGATCCGGGTGATGTGTTCCGGTCGTATCCAGGCCGGTTTCGTTTTGCACGCGTTCGAGAAAGGGGCCGATGGGGTGCTGGTGTCGGGCTGCCACTTTGGGGACTGCCACTACATCTTTGGGAATCATCGTGCGGTCGAACAATTCGAAAAGACGATGAACGTGGTCAAACTCTTGGGTATTGAAGAAGGCCGTCTCCGCCTGGAATGGATTAGTGCGGCAGAGGGCGTCCGATTTGCGGCGGTCATCAACGAGTTCACCGACCAGGTCCGCAAACTGGGTCCGAGCCCGCTGACCAGTAGACAAGAGGCAGCATGACGATAAACGGAGTTGATGCCGATGCGGGAATTAGCGGATGCAGCCAAGCAGACAAAAGCTTGGGCCTGTTATGACTGCGGGAAATGTACCGCCACATGCCCGATTTCGAGGGTAGGGGGAGATTATACCCCTCGCCGGCACGTACTGGCGACAAACCTGGGGCAACGTAAAGAGCTTGTCGAGAATGGCAGCCTGAACAGCTGTCTGACATGCAGCCTGTGTGACCAGCGCTGCCCGGCCGAGGTCGCCTATACCACCTTGGTTCAAAAGCTCAGGGAAATCACGCATGTGGATGGGAAAGAACCGGAGTGCCCGCACGGCGGTGCGCTTCAGTCGATGATGCGGGTGATGGCGAAGGGCGGGACGAAGCAAAACCGCATGGAATGGCTGACGGATGACTTAAGGACCGAATCGAAGACGGGAGAGGCGCTCTACTGGACCGGGTGCACGATGTATTATGACGCCTTCTTCCCGGAATTCAAGATCTCAACGTTGGAAGGCACTCGCGCTGCAGTACGGCTCATGAACCGTGTGAATGTTACTCCTGTTGTATCTCCCGAGGAACGTTGCTGCGGGCACGACCTGCTGTGGAACGGTGACAGGGAACATTTTGAGCTGCTCGCCAAGCATAATGTAAAGCTCGTTGCTGACAGCGGTGCCAAGACGCTGGTTACCTCCTGCGCCGAGTGTCTCCGTACCTGGAAGATTGACTACGCACCGTTTTTCGAAAGTGCCCCGCCCCGGATACTCCACATCACCGAATTTCTCTCGGACTACCTATCGGCTCTCGAGTTCAAGGCGAACGGCAAGCGCAAGGTCGTCTTTCAAGATCCATGTCGGCTGGGCCGTCACTTGGGAATTTACGATCCCCCGCGGAGGGCGTTGTCCGCACTGCCCGGGATCGAGCTCGTGGAGATGCGCCGTTCGGGACCGGGAGCGGTCTGCTGCGCCGGAGGGACATGGTCGAACTGCGACCGATTTGCAAAGAAGATTCAGGTTGAACGCCTGCGGGAAGCGCGGGCGACAGGAGCGGAAGTGCTTGCGACGGCATGTCCAAAATGCCAGGTCCACTTCCGTTGTACAATGCAGGACCCCAATCTTGCTGGCGAGATCGAAATAAAAATGAGCGATGTCGCCCAGCTGGTAGTGGACTCCCTCTCCCAGGGGATCAAAAGTGAGAGGGATGGGTCTGAATAGATGATTGCTGGAACAGGAAGGGCTTCGAATGGCTTCCAACCCAAAAGATGACGAGATTCGCGTTGGTGTGTTCGTCTGCGATTGCGGGCTCAACATCGCCGGAGCCGTGGACTGCGGCGCGGTGGCCGAGTACGCTGAGACGCTGCCCGATGTGGCATGCGTCGTTCGGAACAAGTACACCTGCGCAGATCCAGGCCAGAACGAGATCAAAGATGCGATCCGCCAGCACCGTTTGAACCGCGTGGTGGTTGCCTCCTGTACTCCAAGGCAGCACGAACCCACGTTCCGACAGTGCGTGCGGGAAGCCGGCATGAATCCGTACCTCATGGAAATGGCGAACCTGCGCGAGCACTGCTCGTGGGTGCATCCCGGAGAATGGGAGGCCGCGACGGGAAAGGCAAAGGATTTGGTGGCTAGCGCTGTGGCACGGGCTCGACTGCTGCAGCCTCAGGAGGAACTTTCCGTTCCTGTTACTAAGCGCGCGCTGGTGATCGGTGGCGGCGTGGCAGGGATCGAAGCTGCGCTCGAGCTCGGCGATGCGGGACACCAGGTCGTCCTCGTTGAAAAACAACCGTCCATCGGTGGGATCATGGCGCAGCTGGACAAAACGTATCCCACGATGGACTGCTCGATATGAATTCTCGGCCCCAAGGCCATCGATGCCGGTCGGCATCCCAACATCGAGCTTCTCACCTTCAGCGAGGTCGAAGAGGTCTCCGGATACATCGGAAACTTCACGGTGAAGATCCGGAAAAAAGCCCGTTACGTAGACCCGGGTCTATGCAACGCGTGCGAGGAGTGCGCCAAAGTTTGTCCGGTAGTCAAACCTGACGAGTTCCAAATGGGGCTGTCCTCGCGCAAAGCGATTTACATCCCCTTCCCACAAGCCGTTCCCTGTTCCTATATCCTTAATATGGATGATTGTTTAGGCAACAATCCGATTGCCTGCGGAAAATGTGCCGATGTCTGCGAGAAGAAGGCGATCGATTACGACGACCAGGACGAAATCATCGAGCGCGAAGTCGGAGCGATCATCGTGGCCATCGGCATGGACGTCTATGATCCCACCGAGATGGATGAATACGGGTACACCCGTTTCGAGAATGTTATCACCTCGATGGAGTTCGAGCGGCTGATCTGCGCGGGAGGACCAACGGCTGGGCACTTCGTGCGGCCCAGTGATCACGAGCGGCCCAAGCGCATCGGATTCATACAATGTGTCGGCTCGAGAAACCCAAAGATCGGCAGGCCTTACTGCTCGAACATCTGTTGCATGAATACGGTGAAGGATACTCTCCTCCTGGCCGATCATTACCCGGATACGGATAATTACGTCTTCTACCAGGATATTCGTGCATTCGGAAAATCGTTCGAAGACATGTTCCAGCGATCCAAAGAGGCAGGGACAAAATTCATTCGGGGACTTCCAGGAGATATCGAGGAGGATCCCGAAACGCGCAAGCTCACCATCACCGTTGAAAACACAACCAGCGGGAGACTGGAACGGCACGAGCTCGATATGGTAGTGCTCTCGGTTGGCGTCGTACCACCCAAAGATCGTGACAAGGTTTCCGGATTGCTCACTCTGTCCAAGACCTCCGATGGATTTTTCATGGAGTCGCATCCGAAGCTCAAACCGGTGGACGCGCCGACGCGGGGCGTCTTTTTCGCCGGTTTCTGCGAGGCCCCCAAGGATATCAAGGATTCCGTCTGTCAAGCCGGAGCAACTGCCTCCCGCGCCGGTGCACTGTTGAATGCCGGCGAGATATCTGTTGAGGCGATCACCAGCAGGATCGACGAGGAAGCCTGCACGCAGTGCGGGCTGTGCGCCGCGGTGTGCCCCTACGGAGCGATCATTTGGAGGAAGGGGGAGCCGGCCGTCGTCGTGGAAGCTGCCTGTGCCGGTTGCGGAGCGTGTGGCGCCACATGTCAATTTGGAGCGATTACCATGCGTCACTTTACGGACGAGCAGCTAATCGCTCAAGTCCGCGCCGTGCTTGCGGAGAACCCGCAGGATAAGGTGTTCGTCTTTGCGTGCAATTGGTGCTCGTATGCGGGCGGCGACATGGCCGGGATATCCCGAATGCAATACCCCACTACCAACCGCGTTATCAGAACGATGTGCTCCGCGCGAGTGTCGGAGGAGATGGTTCTCGAAGCGTTCCGTTGCGGTGCACCGGCCGTTCTGGTATCAGGATGCCATTATGCGGACTGCCACTACATCAACGCCAACAGACAGACGGTCAAGCGCATGCAGCGTCTGTGGAATAAGCTCGACAAGGCCGGTGTGCGGCCCGAGCGGCTGCAGCTTGAGTGGATCAGTGCTGCAGAGGGGCAGAAATTCGCCAAAGTGATGCGCCAGATGGAGGAGATTCGAGAAACTGTCACGATGGAGGAGATCGAACACACGAAGCAAGCGCTCAAGCCGAAGCCCAAGAAGAAGGCTCCAAAGAGCAAGGAAGCGGCAGCTGCGGCAAGCTAAATAGAAAATGACCGGAGGGTCATATGGCAGAAGTAACGACAGAAACGTTTCGATGCATGATGTGCGGCCATGAATATCAGGAAAAAGTGGAAAAAGGGGAGGACAAGGAGCGCTCCTGTCCAAAGTGTCGCTCGAACAGCATCTGGCATCTCAAGAAAAAACGACCGGCGAAGGAGTAATTGAAATGCCCCAGAAGCCGAAAGATTCGCCGAGTGGCAAAAACAAAGTCGCACGCATCGATTTTCGATTTCGCCGTGAGCTTGCGGAAAAGATCGAAGGCGACCTGGCAAGCTTTTGTTATCAGTGTGGTGCCTGCGTTGGAGACTGCCCGGCGACGACTTACGGAAGTGATTTCAATCCCCGGGACATCATGCTCAAAGTGCTTTACGGCCTGGGAGATGAGCTCCTGGGTGAGAATTCGATCCTTTGGGAATGCACCAATTGTTACAACTGCCACGAGCGCTGCCCGCAGGATGTCAAGCCCGTTGAAGTGATTATTTCGCTCAAGAACATGTTGGCAGATCTCGGCATTTACCCGCCGGCGGTCGAAAAAGTCATCCAAACATTCGAAAAAACCGGCCGAACCGTTCCCTTGAGCGATGCGGTTAACCGCCAGCGAGAAAAATTCGGTTTGCCACCCTTGCCGGAGGTGCCGATGGAAGAGATTCAAAAGCTCATCGAACCGGATTCGGAAGAAGGAGAAAAGGATTGAAACGCTTTGCGTTTTTCCCCGGCTGCTTGATTCCCGCGCGCCATCCCGCCATGGAGTTCGCCATCAGGGAAGCCCTTCCCAGGCTCGGAATAGAGATCGTGGATCTCGATAATGCATCGTGCTGTCCGGATCCGATCTATTTCAAATCGAAAGACAAGCTTTCATGGCTTGCTGTGGCAGCGCGCAACCTTTGCCTCGCCGAAGATCTAGGCCTGGACATCTTTACCAACTGTTCCGGTTGCACGGCCACCCTTTCGGAAACGTACCATCTCCTGCAAAACGAGGTGCTCAGAGAAAAGGTGAACAAACGCTTGAAAAGAATCGGACGGGAGTACAAGGGGACTTCCAGGGTAAGGCACATCGTAACCCTGTTGAGAGATTTCGCCGGATACGAGGCGATCAAGGATTCTGTCGAACGTCCGTTGGAAGGCCTCAAAATGGCGATCCACTACGGCTGCCATCTCCTGAAACCCAGCCGGATCATGCAGGTCGATGATCCAAACGATCCGAGCGTGATGGAGAATCTTGTCACAGCTCTCGGTGCAACACCGGTGAGGCACCGCAACTGGTACCTTTGCTGCGGTAAAGCTTGCCAATCGGACGAAGTCCCCTCGAACATGATGCACGATTTGTTGGGTACAGTGAATGATGAGCATGCGGACATTCTGTGCATGATTTGCCCTACCTGTTTTGGCCAGTTCGATTTCGGACAGATGAAAGTGTCCAAGCAGTTTGGGGAGGATTTCCACACGCCGCCCGTCTATTATTTCCAGCTCCTCGCTTTTGCCCAAGGCGTGCCTTATGACAAGCTTGGACTGGAGAGACAGCGGTTCAAACCGGATTGCCTCCGCCGTTTCGAAACCACCACGATCCCTGAAGGGTAATTTTCTTAGAAAATTGGAGTACGCGCATGACGCGTTCCCGGCGACGTGTTTTTCGAGGCGCGGAGCCGACGCATATTGGGGCTCGGCATAGCCGCTATCGCGATCCGCACAACCCGGCTGCCAAATACCCGCGAGCTTCGTAATTGCTTGGATTTTAGATGATTTTCGAGTAAATTGGGATTGACCCCGCGCAGTATAAGTGTCAATGTAATAATGTGTGGAGATGGGGGACGCTGGGATAGGATATCTGCAGACACCCCAATAAGTTGTAAGGATGCAAATTGTCCGGTGCATGCCCGCCGGGCGGATACCCCAAAGTACTGCCATCAGCTGAATCTCAATTCGGATTCCGTCTAGAGGCAAGAGGAGTTACCACTCCTCTGCTTGTTTAGTAGATGGAAAACAAATTGAGCCGGTTCATGAGGAGGCCGGTGATGCCGAAGAAAAATCCTGTGATAGAAATAAAAATGGAATGGTGCAAAGGGTGCGCGTTTTGTGTTGAATTCTGCCCCAAGGAAGTGCTGCAAATGAAGGGCATATATCCGGTAGTTGCAAAAATAGAAGACTGCACGGCCTGTGGCTTGTGCGAAGTTTTGTGTCCTGATTTCGCTATCGAGGTAATTGCGGAGGACGAGGCGGTGAAGAAATAGAAGACGTGATGTGTGTGAAAGGAATTTTCAATGCAGTCGAATCAGAAGGATAAAGTGCAGGTTATCACTGGCAATGAAGCGTGCGCCGAAGGAGCGTTAGCGGCCGGTCTGAAATTTTTTGCCGGCTATCCAATCACACCCTCTTCCGAAATTGCGGAGATCTTATCGTTGCGGCTTCCCAGGGTGGATGGGCGGTTCATTCAGATGGAAGATGAAATAGCCGCTATGGGAGCTATTATCGGCGCATCGCTGGCAGGGGCGAAAGCCATGACCGCAACCAGCGGTCCCGGCTTTTCGCTGAAGCAAGAAAATATCGGCTACGCGGCCATGGCGGAAGTCCCCTGTGTGGTGGTCAATGTTCAAAGGGGAGGACCTAGCACTGGCCTGCCAACCCTACCTGCCCAAGGGGATGTCATGCAGTCCCGCTGGGGCACGCACGGTGATCATCCTATTATTGCGCTCGCGCCGCACAGCGTAAGAGAAACGTTCGAGCTGACAATCCGCGCGTTCAACCTTTCCGAAATGTATCGCACACCTGTGATTTTGCTAATGGACGAGGTTATAGGGCATGTGAATGAAAAGGTGATCTTACCCGGACCGGATGAGTATGAAATCATCCAGAGAAAAAAACCAGATGTGCCACCGGAAGAGTTTTTACCCTATAAGCACACAGAATCCTGTGTACCCCCTATGGTGAGCTTCGGCGAAGGCTACCGCTATCATGTGACGGGTCTCTGCCACGATGAAACGGGTTTCCCCACGAACGATCCGGTCGAGATCGACCGTCTCCTGCGGCGACTGAACGGCAAAATCGAGGTCCATCGTGATGAGATCATCGATGTGAAAGAAGACTTTCTGGACGATGCGAAGATAGGGATTTTCGCCTACGGCTCTACCGCCCGATCCGCCCGGCGGGCAATGCTGCTGGCGCGGGAAAAGGGAATCAAAGTTGGTATGCTTCGTCCGACCGTGCTGTGGCCCTTCCCGGAGAAGTTCGTTCGTCCCATGGGCGAAACATGCAGCCATGTCATCGTTCCGGAAATGAACCTCGGCCAGATGGCTCACGAAGTGGAATGGGCCACCTGCCGGAATGCTGAGGTAGTGAAGATAAACAGGGTTGACGGCGAGCCGATCAGCCCCCAGCAAATATTGGATAAGATCTTGGAGGTCGCATCGTAGGTTCGTCGCTGCGAACCCAAGGAGGACAGAATGTTCGAGTATGCCAAATATCTTCGTTTGAATAAATTCCCATTGATCTGGTGCGCTGGGTGTGGTGACGGGATCGTACTGAAAGCGATGCTTCGGGCAATAGATAAAATTGGCTTGTCGAACGATGAGATCACCATGGTGTCCGGTATTGGGTGTTCCAGCCGCCTCCCAGGCTATGTGGATTTCAACACCCTGCACACAACGCACGGCCGGGCCATCGCATTCGCAACCGGCGTGAAAATCGCCAAACCTGAAATGACCGTTATCGTCGTCACAGGCGATGGAGATGCCACGGCGATCGGTGGCAACCACTACATTCACGCGGCCAGGCGTAACCTGGATCTGACCGTGATTCTTTTCAATAACAATATTTATGGGATGACCGGAGGGCAGGTTTCTCCGACTACGCCTGTTGGAAAGAAAGCCAGCACTTCTCCGTATGGCAACCTGGAGCCTTCGTTCAATATTAGTGGATTGGCTCAAGCCGCCGGCGCAAGTTTTGTTGCGCGGGGTACGGTGCATGGCGCCCACATGTTGGAGAAGTTCATCGAAAAAGCGATCAGGAAAAAGGGTTTTTCTGTTGTGGAAGTTATCACGCCTTGTCCGACGGCTTATGGGCGCAGGAATAGAATGGGAACGGCAGTGAATATGATCCAGGATCTGAAGGAAAATGCGGTGACGCTCAAGAAGGCGGCCAAGATGTCACCCGAAGAACTCGAGGGAAAAGTCGTAACCGGCGTATTGGTCGATATAGACAAACCCGAATACACCGAAGAATATGCGAAGCTCAGTGAGCAGCTGAAAAATAAAGTTGGTGTGGATTGAGCAACATTACAGGGGATAAATAAAAGGAGGCTTCAATGGGAATGCGATATGAAGTACGCCTTAGTGGAGAAGGAGGGCAGGGTTTGGTTCTGGCGGGGAAGATCCTAGCTGAAGCCGCGGCCATCTACGACGGGAAAAACGCCACCCAAAGCCAATCCTACGGTCCCGAAGCTCGAGGCGGCGCTAGCAGATCGGAAGTCATCATATCCGACGAGGATATCGATTATCCGAAAGCCACGAATATCGACTTGTTGCTCGCATTGACTCAGGAATCCTCTGACAAGTACTCCAAGGATCTCAAGGAAAACGGCATCTTACTGGTGGATTCGGAAGCTGTGACCAAGCTCCCCGAAGGCAATTTCAATGTTTACAAGGTGCCCATTAGTGAAATTGCTCGGAGCAAAATCGGCAAAGTGGTCGTGGCGAACATCGTGGCGCTGGGCATTATCGCAGAGCTGTCCACCATCGTATCGATCGACTCTTTGGAATCTGCAGTGCTGGCCAGAGTGCCAAAAGGGACTGAGGAACTCAATTTGAAAGCATTCAGAACGGGCATGGAGGTGGCCCAGGAATTACTCAAATAGGGGCCTTCCGATATGCAAATCCAATTCGACAGATTGGTCGAAAACGTTCGTCTCCTTGGTAATCACCACCTCAAGTATCTCCGCAACATCGAAGCGAACAAGGACCATTTGATCGAGAGCCTGGAAGCGAAGGGCAAGATCGACCAGGTCCATTTGTGGAAGTCCGCCCAGGACATTTCGGGTGAAATGGATGTCATCCTGGAGGTGGGGGATTCATTGCAGGAAAAGCTCTATTTCCTCGGGTGTTATTTCGCTCTGCAGTTCTTGCATATGAACTTGATGGTCAAAGACGTCCTGGTCCTGGATCTTACGTCGAGTGTCAACCGGAACCGAGCATATAGGGATTTCATGTTTCAATCCGGGTTAAAGTTTCGCAGTCTCAGCACCTGTTATATGAAACGGCTTCTCGACCTCTTCATTCCTGATGAAGAGAGACCGGAGTTCGTGATGTGCGCCGTTGGAACCCGCGCCGATCAGGACGATATTGATATCGGCATCGTGGATGACGGCTCGGAGAAGAGGGGGAACTTCACTAAAGCTATAGGCAAACTGAGAGCAGAAATGCTGAAGTATGCCAGCTGCTTGCATTTCTACCTTTCCGAGCATGTGGGCACGCAAGGTTATTCCGCTTCTATTTACGAATACCGCCAGCTCCTCGATAAGGAAATCCATGACTTCATCATTATCACCGAAATGCTCGGCGCCGCGCCTGTGCTAGGCAGCGAGGCGCTGTTCGATCAATTCAAGAGGGAGATTACCTGGCGCTACCATTACGACAGGAAGCAAGACAACAAATATCACGAAGGATATCTTCGCGGTATTCTCGGGGAAATTCGTTCACTTCTCATACGCCAGGTGAAACCCGACAGCCTGCATCTCAAAGACGACGGTCTCCGCATGCTGAAAAGCATGATTTATGTCGAGAAGACGATTTTTCAAATAGACAAGGTGAATTTCTGGGAAATCATTAATGAATTGAGAATGAAGGACCCCATCCGCAGGGAAACCTACGATCGCATGGAAAGAGCGTTGACATTCTTGGAGATTTTCAGGCACCTGACGCAGCTTTTCGTCATCCAGGAGGAAGAGATAATCCTGGGTGAAACGGCCACGGCCGATAATATGGCACCGGTCGCAGAGTGCATGGGCTATAAGGATGTTGGGGGTATAAAGGCCTGGGATCATTTGCTGATCCATTACTATGAGCATGTTCAGTTGGCCAAGGATATCGTTGGCACACTCCTCAAGTTCGCAACGGAACATCTTGAATCCATCAGCGTGTTTTCCATCCTCGCTCGATACAGCAAAGACAGCGAGGAGTGGGCATCGGAGAAGCGTAACCTCGCTGTTGATTTTAGCAACACATCGCGTTTCTTCCGCGGCACGAAGTTTTGGGATGATATCCTCGAAGCTCTCGAAGCTGATGACGGAGAGCTTTTGGAAAGGTTCGTTACCGATTTCAATTCTCTCGAGGAGCGATATCGCAAAAATCTGGTCGAGAGGTATGGAGCCTGCAGCACTTATACCTTCTACGCTTTTATTTCGTTTTTGGTCATTTTGTCGGAAAACCAGCGAAGACTCAAATGCCAGGGGCTCTGTGAGGACCTCAACATGGCCTTTTTGAATACCGCCGAAAAGACCGAAGACAGGATCTCCAAACTGGCCAAGCTTTTCTATCAATACCCGAAGCTGATCAACGAGTATTTGATGACGCTGGACGATGAAAAGTTGATAAGAGTCGAAAAAATACTCGAACAGGATGTGTGGGAAACAGAAATCGCAGTTTCCAAAGAGAAGCTAAAAAGACTATGTCAGCTGCATTACCGCAACAGCCGCTACTTTAAGCGATTCTTCATTCGCGTGGTTCGAAAATACCCCAAATACGTGCAATACCTGGATCAAACAGAGAAATTGCGGCAGATTGCAAAGGGGCTCCTGGGCATGGTGGATAATTTGAATGATTGTGACGAAAAGATCAAAGCTTTGGGAGACTATTATGATCTTGAGTTTCTTAGGGTGGGACTGGAGACCTTGCAAGGCGTCCCCATTGGCGTGACCAATACAGAATTTACAGAGTTTTCGGACACGTACCTTCAAGTGTTGTTCGATGTCTGCAAACAGTGCGTTGATGAAGAGATTGGAGAAAAGGTAGCTACCCGGGATCTCCTTGCCGTTTTTGCTGCAGGAGGCCATGCCAGGGAGCAAGCCTACGATGATGATTACGATATCATTATATTGTTGAACTCCCGAGACGAAGACATGCGGAAATACTGTAATCGCATCGTTACACGAATGAACTCGGAGATCATCAAGCGCGGTACGCTCCCTCATTATCGCTTCGCAGATCACTTCGGGCACTTCGTGACGCTAATAGATGACCTCGATGTTCTGCTATCGCAGGATCATGCCGAAGCTTTTATCGATAAATCTCAGATACTTGGTTCGCGAATGGTCATTGGTAGCCGAAAATTCGAGAAGGATTTCATAGAGAGGATTATTCATCCTCACATTTTCAGCAAGAGCCGCGAGTACATTTCGCAAATGATCGCTGAGATCGAGTCCCGCCACCGCGACAGACGGAATATGATCGTTCGGGATATCAACGTCAAAGAGGGTATCGGCGGATTGCGGGACATCGAAATGATCCTTTTAATATACAAGGCCAAATTCGGTCTCCGGGAGCCGATAAATCGCAAGCTGATGGCGACCCTGGCCGAAATCGATATGCGTCGCGGAGAGGATTTCAGGATTTTGGCAGACGCTTTCGATTTTCTCAAGAATGTGAGGGATATTTACCGGTTAACGGTGTCTGCCGGGGATGTGCTGCGTCCGGAATATCTCGGGCGGGCGGCTGAGATCCTGGGATTCAAGCATAAGAACAAGAGCACGCCGATAGAACAGCTCCTTGCTGATTATCATAAATGCTCCACTCAAGTGGCCCGAATCGTGGACAGGATGCTCATGTATTGGGAAAAGTAAATTCGAGCCGCCGGGAGGCCGCCTAAGGGGCGCCGGATGGGTATTGCCCGCCATCTCTTGCCAGAACCCTAGGTAAGGCTCTTGACATCCTTCACTTATATCTTTATCATGCCCTTGGTAACGGAAGAATGCTCTGTCCTCGGGAAGGGGCCTTCCGTATCTACCTCCCCACCAAAGTCACGTGAAGGCATCTCTGTGACTGGATCCAGAAAGATCCGGGTAGTCAGTTTTTGATGAAAGTATACATTCCATCCTGCAGGAGGTCTGTCTTGAAAGCCTTGAAACATATTGGGATTTTTACTCTATTGCTCCTCCCGGTGGCATTGATTGGGTGTGGGGACGAAGATGGAGTCGCTCCGCCACCACCTCCTCCGCAATTGGAACTTGTGACTTTTAGCGTTCCGGATTTGCCTGATAATGATGTTTACGACATCCTGGTGGACAGCCAAGACCGAATATGGGTCTGCACGCAGAACGGGGTAGGCTTGCGAATCGGAAACCAGTGGTACAAAATCGATCAAGGCGATGGGCTGCCGAATCCGAGAACCCGCAGAGCTGTAGAGTTCAACGGGAAAATATGGATAGCCACCTGGGGAGGTGGCATTGGAATCTTCAAGAATAACGCATGGATCACGATCACCGAAGCCCATGGTCTGCCGGATGGAGCAGTATTCGACATCGCAGTCGATGATACATCTATTTGGTTTGGCACAGTAAATGGTGTCGTCCAATATCGTGATAATGATGCGATCCCAATGGCAAATCGGTGGATCGATCACACTAGCAAAGCAACTGGTCCTGAGGTGGCGGATATCGAAATCGCCGAGGCGACGTCGCGTGGTTCGGAGGTTTGGTTCGGATCCAAATTCGATTGGGTGGGTGTGTGGCGCCCCGTTTCCTTGGAGCGGGTGACATACACTCGAAACAATTCAGGCATTCCGGGAACCGGCGTAAACACCATTGCATATAATCCGCTGGATGGTATTTTCTGGGTTGGATTCTTTTCGGAAGGTCTGGCTTCGGTTGATGTGGACATCAGCACCTGGAGGCATTATACAACTATGGACGGGCTTCCGAGCATGGTCATCCACTCCGTGGCTGTCGACGATGATGGAGTTGTTTGGGTTGGGACGCAAGGTGGTCTTGGAAAGCTGAAGGGGGACAGGTTCATTGCATTTACGAAGGGAAGCGGCATTCCTGCAGAGCGCGTTCGGAGAGTATACGTTGATGAGCAGAACCGCGTCTGGCTTGCCTTCATAGACGGTGGAGTGGGCCGCATCACCAGGTAGGTCGGATTAAGCGATCTCGAGATATTTGGGAAACCGGGTCAGGTTTTTGATGCCCGTCTTCGTGACCAGCACGGTATCTTCTATCCGCACGCCACCCGTAGGATAATAATACAAGCCGGGTTCCACCGTTACCACCATCCCCTTTAGCAGCACGATTTCGTTTATTGCGATCCTTGGTGGCTCGTGGATCTCCAATCCAAGTCCGTGTCCCGTGCCGTGGAAGAATCCCTGCATCCGCCCTTCGATCTCACCCGTAGGGAATCCTCGCTTATCGAAGAGGTCCAGAATCGTTCGATGAATCTCTTTCGCTTTCGCTCCATGTCGAATTGACTGAAGCGCCCATTTTTGCCCTTCGAAAACGGCGCGGAACATTTTCTTAACCCTATCGGAAGCCTTTCCTTTGACGAATGTGCGAGTGATGTCGCCGTAGTATCCGCTCTTATCCGAACGGGGAAAGATATCGACGATGATCGGTGAATGAGCTGGGATCGGGCCGCATCCTTCATCATGAGGGTCGCAGCCGTGCTTGCCGGCGGCCACTATCGTGCGGCTCGGCAGATAGCCTAGGTCGAAAACGATGGAGTTGATCTGTCGTTTCAGCAGTTCGGCCGTCAGGCGTTTCCCTTGAAATTCGACAAGGCCTTTTCGGATTTTGCTTTTCCTTAGTATGTCGACGGCCGATTGCATTCCGGCCTCACAGGCGCGCATGGCTTTTCGTATCTCCTGGATTTCCATTGCGGTTTTGAAAAGCCGTTCGGGAAAGAACGGATCCGGCTGGGATGAGACGCGGATGCGATGTTTCCGCAGCCGATCGGCAACGCTCAAGGGGAAAGACTCAGGGACCGTTACGCTCCGAATCCCCAAGTCGCGACATACCTCAGAGATCACGTCGGAGATGTGTGTTGATTTGCGTCCCAAGCGCTTCTTGGCAAGCTCTGTATAGCGGGTCAGCGAGAGGACACTGTGGGCATTTGAAGTTGCTTTCGCACGGTCTATTTCTAGATCACTCATAACGAGCACTCGTTTCCCTTGAGCCGTTTTGATGAAGATGAAGGGATCGGGCGCATGGAAGTTCGTCGCATAGAGCATGTTCGCGTCGATTTCGCTGGCGGCGTAGAGAAGTATCGTGCGCTTTTTCTTTTTTCTCTTATCACTGAAAGTCATCGGACGGCCTCCCATTTCCCGGACCGAAGGTCGATCTCTTGGGCTGTGACGAAGTTTTCGTATTGGAGAAGAGTTTCACTAAAGGAATAATGGCCCATGATGACAAGTTTCTCTTCGCTTGTAAAGCTAAAACAAACCTTGTGTAGGCTGGGAGACGGCATTCCAGCGGGCAATGATGTTTGGTTGGAAGAGCCGCGTCCCGGATGCGGCGCCGAGAAACCACTCCACCATAGACGAAGGACTTGCGAAACTGCGGGAAGGCGCTTATTCTAATAGGCTAAGGAGAACGATCGGATGATAGCCGATGAGCACTTCGCTCATCCCATTCTGAAGTATCTACCTTCGTGCGAGAGAGACTCTTCACGCCAAAAAGAAGACCGTCACGACGATTAACCAGCGCCAAGGAGCCAGATGAAAATAGACCTGCACGTTCATTCGACCTATTCCGACGGCATCCACCCACCCAGGAAGCTGGTTGAAATGGCTATTGGGCTCGGCCTTGCCGCTATCAGCATCACCGACCATGACTGCCTCGATGGCACCGAGGAGTGCGCAACAGCTGCATATCAAAATGGCCTGGAAGTTATTTCAGGTGTGGAATTGAGCTGCGAATTCAAAGAAAGGGATCTCCATGTCCTTGGCTACGGGGTGGATCCGGATGATCAGCGCCTTCAGGGAATGCTCAAGCGTTTCAGGGACACGCGACTGGAAAGAGGATTCAAAATCATCGAAAAGTTGAGGAGCCTTGGGGTGCATCTCGATACCGAGGAGGTGCTGGCGAAGAGCCGGGACGGCGCTCTGGGCCGCCCCCATATCGCCAAAGCACTTTTGGAAAATGGCTACGTTGATAACTACTCAGAGGCGTTCGAGAGATACATCGGCGAAGACGGACCCGCTTATATAAAAAAATACAAGCTGCATCCAAGAGAAGCTGTCTCGTACATCCGTTCGGCGGGCGGACTCGCTTTTATCGCTCACCCCACCAACTCCCTCAAGGATGCAAATGAGCTTCTCGAATTGATTGCGATTGGCTTCGATGGGCTTGAAGTGGCTCATCCGAACCAAACCGAAGGCGAGCGTGCCGAGCTCGAAGCAATAGCCAAAGACTACGACTTGCTTGCCTCCGGCGGATCCGATTATCACGGGTTCGCAGGCAAGGATATCCCAATGGGCGTGCCTGAAATACCGTATGAATTCTTGGAAAGAATCAAACAGCGCCTTGGATAAGTAAATGATCGAAAGCTAACGATCCAAAATGATCAGTCAAGGGATGCATCGGCAGGTTGGCCGTATAAAAAGAATATGAAGGGAACATGAAATGAGCGTCATTTCAACACGGCCGTTTCCGCCAATTCTTCCGGATAGGATCCTCGGCATGACCGAGGAGGAGCAAATCGACCGGATCCGAGGACACAAGGCGAGGCTGGGGAAAAAGTTAGTCATACTGGGGCATCACTACCAGCGAGAATCGATCATAGGAGTATCGGACTTCGTTGGGGACAGCTTTGGGCTCTCAGCGAGTGCCGCATCCCAGAAGAATGCGAAGCACATTATTTTTTGTGGAGTTCACTTCATGGCAGAGAGCGCGCGGGTGCTCGCATCGCCAAGCCAACGTGTTTTTCAACCGAATTTGACAGCCGGTTGCCCCATGGCGGATATGGCGGATATCGATGACGTGGAGGTTGCATGGGAATCGATACAGCAAGTGCTAGGATCCGATGCGGTGATTCCCATTACATATATGAATTCATCAGCCGATATAAAGGCTTTTTGCGGGCGTAATGGCGGGGCTGTTTGTACCTCATCGAACGCAGGTCGGGTTTTCGAGTGGGCGCTGGATAAGGGCAGGAAAATCATTTTCTTCCCCGATGAACATCTAGGTCGAAACACAGCCAACGCGCTCGGCATACCCAAGCGCCAGCAAATCTTATGGAATCCTAACTTGCCAAATGGCGGAAACTCGATTGAAGATATTCGGAACGCCGTCGTCACTTTGTGGAAAGGATTTTGCCACGTCCATACTCACTACACTGTCGAGCATATCCGAGAAGCGAGGAAGCGATATCCGAATTGTAAAATCGTCGTTCATCCCGAATGCAAAGATGACGTCGTTGCCGAAGCCGATGAGGCAGGATCGACCAGTTTCATATGCAGCTACGTGGAACAAGCCGCCTCTGGAGCGACGATCCTGATCGCCACGGAGGTTAATCTGACAACGAGACTGGCCCATGAGTATCCGGATAAGACGATCCTGCCGGTATCCCGATCCCTCTGTCACAATATGTACAGGATCAATCCTGGCAATCTTCTCTACACACTGGACAATCTTGGAAAAGTCAACGAAGTGTTCGTCGATCCTGAAGTTTTGGAAGGAGCCAGGCTGGCTCTGCAGAAGATGCTGGAGCTTGCTCAACCCATCGATTAACCTTCAAAATAAACCGGATCACTCTTTGCAGGCAACGGCACAGGGCGACTGCAGTTGGCCGTTAGTTGTTCCTGACCCGGTATCTCAGAAAGACCTCCTGGCCGACCTTTTTTGCGGAGATAAGCGCAAGTGTCGGATGAAATGCCTTGAGAAATCCTGCCCCATCAACCACGGTAGGTGCATGAGCACCTCCAATGATCCGGGGAGTTACCGTTAGGTAGATTTCGTTCACGTACCCCCCCTTGAAAAATGAAAAGTTCAGTGCACCTCCGCCCTCCACGAGAATGCGCTCGAAACCCCGTCCATGCAAATCTTCGAGTACCCTTCCGAGAAAAGACCCGCGGCGGGGAAGCACTATTACCTCCGCGTATTTGGCAAAACGCTTCCTTTCGTTCTCCCTCGCTGTCTTCGTGGTGTAAAGTATCTTTTGCGTGTCGGGATGCTTGAAGAAGGGGCGCCGTATTGGAATTCCCAGGGACCTGCTGAGCAGCACGTTGACAGGATGCAGGGTGAGCCTTCTTTTTTCCCGAAGTCTTCTAATTTTGGGATCTCTGATGATGAGCGGGTGTCCGTCCACCCGGAGCGTCCCGGCACCGATAATCACAGCGTCCACGCGTGATCTCAACACATCCATCATATAACGGTCGTTCTTGGAGCCAAGGGTGATCTGCTCCCTCCGGTGGGTGGAGATCTTTCCATCGGCGCTCATGGCCATGTTCATGATGACGTAAGGCCTCAAAGCTGATTTCAACATATTCACATCCTTTTCAACAGCAACTTCGCGCTGATTATATCAATGTTAGCGTGCCATCGAAACCGTTTCATCCATTGGAAATTTTGTCAAAGCACCTTTTGCCGGCTTCACGATGATTTCGCTGGAGTCCAGCCTATTAATTGGGTATCCGATTGCAAAATAATAAATAAGCTAAATAGCTCGTTCGCATGCCAGTTGGAATAATCTATGCGAGTTGCAGAGAAGAGATGATCGATGAAGTGATAAGGGGTTTGCGTTCGTGAAAGTGCTCATCCTTGGTTTGGGAAACACCCACTTGTCTGATGATGGAGTCGGAGTTCACATCGCCCGGCGCCTCAAGACCCTCCTCGGTAATTCCGATATTTCCATTGAAGACTCAGACCTTTCGGGAGCCGGTCTATTGCAAATTATCGGAGGCTATGATTGTGTCTTTTTGATCGATGCGATCGAAACGATGGACGGAGTTCCCGGCCACATCTACCGCTTCAATCTATCCGACGAAGCGGTTCTTCAAGATCCTCCACCGGCCGCGCATGTGGATTTCGGCGAGTTCTCGAACGGTTCAACCGCACATCTCCTTATGCCAAAAGATGTTATCCTTTACGCGGTTGAAACGAAAGATCGAGTAACGTTTTCCAAAGGTTGCACTCCTGAAGTCCGCGAGTCTATCACCCGGGTCACTGAGTTGGTTCTGGACGAGCTGCAGCGGGAACTTTTTACCGGCCGGCGATTACAATGAGTTGAATACGCGAAGACAGCCAGTGTCCTGAAATCTGGTGACTCTCATCCGGCGTACTCCAACACCGGACTCATTTGGGGCTCAGAGCACTTCGGGGTTGTAAACGTAGCACCCCCCTACCTGTCCCAAACGCTCTGGGCCCTTATGATTTTTATGTAAAGCGGATTGTCATCTTGTCCATCGGTCTGCAGGTCGATTTGATATTTTGGCAAAACTCTTCTGGAGGTGGCAGGATGAGCTAATATGGATTGCATCGCGATCTCGCTAACGTATCTTACATCAAGAAGTTATCTTGCGGCAGGAGGTTCAGTCGACCCGAAATCAAGTGGTACAGAATTTGCCCTTTGGTCGGTCGGCAGGAGTGGTATCAAGCACGGGGGTTGAGCGGCGACGGAAGGTCGTCTGCTCCAATCGCCTTGTTCCGCGGCGCCCGAAGGTCGGCATCGCATTATTGCTCCTCCTGCAACGCATCCAGGCCCGCGAGGGCCGAAAAAAAGCCCGGAACTTGCTGGTGGACGAGCCCATAGCCGTGAGTGGGTTCGCCGTATCGAGAATCACTGGGTTTCATTGACCTGCGGGGAAAAGCAAAGAGCGGTTTCTGGGCCGTGATGGTTTGGGTGGATGGCCTCTTAAGCCGCAGCAAAAGCCCGAGAGGGATGGGGCTCAACTCCCGGAAACCGTCTGCTTTTGGTCAAAGGGAAGCCGAAGGGTGGGATTCTTTAGAAGCTCGTTGCCGGGCTTTTTCTTTTTGCGTAGCAACGCCGCTTTGTGATCGTCTCTCTCTCGATCCACAACACGTTTTGAAACTGATAATCATTTGTAATTTTTGAACTTGACGATTCTTTGGTCCTTATCTATCTTTGAATATGAAGTTTCGGATTTAAAGGGGTTTATTTCCATTATTAGGATACTTTTTACATCGGGCGAATTCCAATGGAATGGGGAAAGCCCGAAGATGTGTTTAGATGAGGCTAGTTGTTTTTCTTCACGGTTCCCGGTACGACCGACTCTATCAGGCGGTGAATCTCATTGTGACGGCCGCAGCAATGGGGTGGAAATGTCACCTCTTTCTGTTTTTTGGGGCGCTCGCCTCGTTTATGAGCGGGAGTTGGGACGACGTTAATGTATCAGCTGCGGGGGAAGGGGACCGACCTGATGTGAAGCGCTCCGGCCCGTCGGCAGAAGATCCTTGTGGAGCCGAGGAGCTCCAGCGTGGATTCGAGCGCGCTAATATTCCATCGCTCTACGGGTTGCTGGAGAAAGCCCGCCGGGAGTCGGGAGGCGTGACGGTTTGCGCGTGCAGTACGTCGGTAAGGCTCCTGAATCTCGATCCCGCCTCCGTCAAAGCGCGCGTTGATGAAATCGTCGGTCTTTCCACGATGCTTCAGATCGCATCCGAAGCGGAACACGCAATCTATATATAAATTACCTAACTCAAATGCTGAACGCCTCAATGAATTTCTATATGGAAATCGCTCCCTTCTACGATGACCTGTTCCCCCTCGACGAGCGCAAGAACAAGTTTTTCCGCGATCTATTCGTCGCGAACAATGCGCAGACTGTTCTGGATCTTGGATGCGGCACTGGGAGCCTCGCCAACGCGTTGGCGAACGAGGGATTTTCAGTTATCGGAATCGACAGCAGCGAGGGGCTCGTCGCAGTAGGCATGGCAAACGCCACCGGGAACGCCCAAATATCTTTTATCGTTTCGGAGATGAATGCGCTATCTCTTCGTGAATCGCATGCATTCGATGCGATCATTTGCATCGGAAACTCGCTCCCTCATTTAAGAAGTAAGGAAGAAGTCAGAAAAGCTCTGGATGCGTGGACAAAGCTGATTCGGGAAAAAGGGTTGCTCGTCATTCAAATGCTGAATTTCAAACGGCTGCATGAGATAGGGTGTGTCGAGTTGCCGGAGCTCACAGCTCCTCCTCGGGACGGTAATGCCGGCTTGAGCTTGAGACGCGTTTACCAATGGAGCGATGGTTACGCGATTTTCAAGCCGGAGGTGGTCAGACGTGCATCTGCACGCGGATTCGCGATCCCCATGACAGCCGTTTCTCATGATGAACTTTGGAGCATTCTCGAGGAATGCGGAATTGCAAGCTGTGGCACATATGAGAACTTCAGCATGAAGGAGTGGAGCGAATCTTCGACTTCATTTGTCACGGTTGGGCGAAAAATGCGCGAACCCTTGGCTAATAGATAGTCTGGTGTTTCTTAAATCGTTGGGCTACAAAATGGAATTCGAACGAAAGGCAGCTCATGGATCGTTATATGAAAGGTTTCATCGTTTCGTCACTTATTTATTTTCTGCTTGGAGCGATAATAGGGCTCCTGATGGGAATTAGCCCGCAGTTCTTCCATCTGCAGTTCACACATGTGCATTTCAATCTTCTTGGCTTTATGGCGATGATGATCTATGGGGTGGGCTATTTCATATTGCCGAGATTCAATGCAAAGCCCCTCAAGTGGCCTAGATTGGTACCGCTCCATTTCTACCTGGCGAATACGGGGCTTATCGGCATGTGCTTGTTCCACTATCTAAATCTGTTCTCCAGCAGTGAGGTAATGGCCTCCCTCTTTGTTTTTTTTGCTGTCGTCGAAGCATTCTCCGTGTTTCTCTTTGTGGTCAATGTGATAACGGTCCTGACTGGAAGAGTGGCAGCGGCTACTGCAACTGAGGGCAGGTCGAGCGGGGCGGGGGCGGTATCTGTTGCGCAGGGGAGCCGTGCAAAGGGCCAAACCAAACCTGCGGGCGGCGTGAGGCCACCGGCTTCGCAAAATATGCATTTGGAAGGTCGGAAGACCATCTCGCCGAACACGCGGGTGGGAGAAATCCTGGAACGTTACCCAGGATCGGAACGTGTATTGGGAGAAGCTGGCATCCGCGCGCTTCTAAACCCAGCGCACGCGGAGCAGGTGAAAAAGCTTCCTGTGACTCTGCGAGCCGCCTGCGAGAGGCATGGCGTTGATCTCGACGCGCTGATCAATGAGCTGGAAGCTTTTGTCACAGCCGGGGAACCGGAGGCGGCAGAATCAGTGAGGAAGACAGCTGGAACCGCCCATGATGAAGGTGGTTACTCTGATTCGGAGGGGAGCGCCTCGGGGCCGATAACGGCCGGGATGCTGATCGGGGAAACTCTCCAGCATTTTCCACAAACGGAGGCCGTCTTCAAGAAGTACTTCGGGAATGGGTGTTTTGACTGTCCGGGGCAGGTAACGGAAAGTATCGCCCAGGGAGCGCTGTTGCACAACGTCGATCCGGACGCGTTGGTCCGGGAGCTCAACGATGTGATGCGTCGGGGATAAAAACGGGCGAAAGATCATGCACGTCTCAAGGCATCTTTGATCGCTTTCCGGAGATGCCTCTTGACATGGTGGATTCTCCTGCGGTATAGCGCCGCTTCTTTGTATTCCTTGCGAGCGAGCGCATCGCCGCGCTTCGTCTTGAGTTCTCGGATTTTCTTCTTTAAAGCTTCTCTGTCAGCTGGAATTTTCTCCAGCCTTACATGGGTATCAATGCCTAATTTCTCGCAAAGGAGCTCTATGAGTTGCTCCTTTTTCATTCCGGAGACGCCCTTGACGTCGGGGAATTTCTGTGCTTCTTCGCGGAGCTTTACAACAGTCATTTTACGAAGCTGATCATAATCCATCTCCGGGCCTCCTTTCAGTCCGCCGGAAGTTTCTGATGATCACCATGTTACGAGAGTTTCTCTCATTCTGCAAGGGCTGATAAGTGTTTTCAGCCTGTTTTGCGCATCATCGCCTCGTTGAATGTGCATCAGTCATTCCAGTGGAGGATGGCGTTATACACAAAGGCGAAATTTGCATGGGTCATGTAGCGGTGAAGAGGATTGAAACTGAAGAGAATCACCCGCCCGTTGCCCGTGGGTATGTCGAGGATCGCCGGCTGCCCGTCGAGGTGTTTTTCTCCTTTCACGATTCCGCTCACACAAAGCGGCTCTTCTGGCTTTACTTTTTTCTCTCGATTCTCTTCTTCTCCTTCATCCGCACCCCCCATGTCTTCCTCTTCGGATGTGTCTTCGTCCTCTTTCTGAATCTTTGTTCCATATTGGAGTGCCGTTAAGTGTTTGTATTTTTTGGAGACGGTCAGCAGTGGACTCGAACCGCGGAACACAGTGGTGACGGTATCGTAACCGCACACGATGTGGCTCTTTGGATTTGTCACTCGAACTCGTATCAGCGATCCTGGATTCATGAAATCCTTTGGTGACACTCTATCCACGTGGCGGACGAGACCCATTTCAACCGGGATCAGGCTGCCATAGCCCAATGTCACCAGCGTTCCGCCGGAATGGATGAACTTTTCGAGATTGACGAGCCCAACGAATCCCATGCCCCCCGTCATATCAGGCGTCTGATCGATCTCCCCGATGTTGCCGAACTTCGCCGAGGATTCATAAGGAAGCGGGCTCCATTTGGTATCGACGCCGTGGACAAGCCGTTTCGGTTTGAAAAATCCTCCCAAATTTGGGATGAGAATCACCTCATAGAGTGCCCGCAGGTTTCCTTCTCTGAGATCGTCCTTGTCGATCAGTGTATAGGGGATGCCCGCCCTATCGAGGGTGTATCGAACCCATCCGGAATCCTGCGTATAGGTCCAAGTGTGAAAAACGGCGATTCTGGGAATATCTAAAGAATGCATGGGGACATCCGGGACACGGCGGGATGAGTAAACATCGAGCGATAGGGAATCGGCGACTCGCCCCACCGCCTCGTGGAGATCATCTTCTCGAGCTTCGGCGGTGATGATCCAGCTGCCCCTCGGGAAGAAACGCTTATCTACCGAAAAACTCGTTTCCGCCGCGAAGACGTCGAATCCCCTCAGGAGCAACCTCGCTTCCAGGAATTTCTGCGAGCGGGACGCTGGGATGAGATAGCAGGCGCTTTTTTTACCCGGTCGAGTGCCGGGGATACGAATGGCTTCTTCTACGGGAGACATCGGCGCATCGAGGATTTGCTTTGTGTCGATTCTGCGCGCTTCGACACCGTAGAGAATCGGTAGCGTCCATGCGACGTCGTCGTATGGTCTGTATTGTGCGTCTTCTGGGAAACGCTGTATTTCGAACAGGCTCTTGGCAAAATCCCGGTATGGCTGGTCCATTCGGACGACAAAGGAGCCTTTCGGGAATCTCTCGCCCTCGATAGTGACAGACGCTTCGAGCGCTTGCACCTCGATGCGCTGCATCAAGAAGTTGTTGATGAAGTAGGAAAGTTCGAATTTGTTCTGATTCTCTCTGGGGATTATCCAAGCGTAAGGTGCTTCGTTTAGACCGCGTTCGACCGCGTTGTTACCCTTTTTCCAGAAATTGAAAAGAAGGGTTTTGGCATTCTGAGCCGCGAAGTTCAAGGCGATGAGAATTCCCGTTTCCATGTAATTCGTGTTGTTCCTGAAGGCCCACTTGATCTTTTTTTCGGGAGGCAGAGGTCGGTACCACTCCCTCCGGGTTACCTTCCTCTCGGCGAAAGACTGCTCGAGTTTGCGCTCGAACGTGGAGGCGCCGGCGTTCCCGAATGTCTCGTAGAAGCGCCCAATGCTGTTATGGTTGTTTGCAAACCATAAAAGATAGCCGGGATACCATCCAGTATAGAAACCCCAGGTCCAAACACCGGGCATTCCAAACTTCGTGAGCTCCGTTACTTCATAGATGGAGATCCACTGCCACTCGCTCGTAACGATCGGGTCCAGCGCTTCGTTGTAAGGACCTGTCCCAGAGGAGACATATAGAAGTGGAAGCGATTCATGAAGGTCGTGCATCACTTGAGGATGGTATTTGAAGAATGTGCGTACGAGGTTCCTCGATAGCGGTTGGGACAGCTGGATCCCATCCCGGTTGTTGTCATGGAAGATGTATTTCCCCCAATAGGGAGGGCCTTTCGGAGGCATATCTTCCCAATCGGTGTGGTCGACGGTGTATTTGTAATACCAATCCACCACCCTCTCGCGCCCGTCCGTTTCGAGAACGGGAGTAATCATCGTAATCACATTCTCCCGGATTCGCTTTATAAGTGGACTCTCACCAGTGGCAAGTCGGTAGGCGAGTTCCATTAACATGTCCGGACTCCCCGTCTCGGTGGAATGCAAGCCGCCGGTCACGTAATAAAACGGCTTTGCCAGCTGAATGATGTCCTGGGCTTCCAGTTCATTCGTCGCCCTCGGATCGGCGAGCTGAGCCGTATAAGCAGCGTAGCGGTCCAGGTCGTTCAGCGTCCGCTCGTCCGCAACGAACACGACGATCATTTCTCTTCCCTCGTTGCTGCGGCCGATAGATGTTGTCGTTACTCGGGGCGATGAATTATCGAGCGCTTCCATATAGGCTTTGATGTCCCGGTAGTAAGTGAGCTTTTTGGGGGCTCCCACGATGTAGCCGAGAAACTCCCTGGGAGAGGGAACAGTAGGGTGATCGGGGAGCTGGGCGACGAGGGGTGATAGATACCGGGCGTCCGATGTGTATTGTCGGACCAGAGTGGAATACAGCGTGTCGACCCTCGGCTCGACGTAGTCCGGTGGAACCGTTCCGGCCTCGAGAAGGTGGGTGGATCCCACCATGAACACGCCTGCAACGAGTACCAGGGAGGTAATCCGGATGAAGATTTTGCTAGGATTCGTGGAGATAGGGAAGCGCTTCATTCACGCTCCTTTCGTTGGATGTGCTTTCGGACAGTCGGAAATCAGCCAATGACGCCTTTTTGAGAAGGTCCAAGGAGGCTGGTCGATTCAACGCACAAGTATATGAAAAATATAAGATTTAATCAATGCTGGTGGTGCTGATTCCAGCCGCTGGCTGCGGAATTTTCGGGGGAAAACAAAAAAACGCTTTTTGCATAAAAAGTACTGGACATTTAGGGCCATGAATAGTAATTTAATGTCGACAGCCACAGAAAGCGCCGGTATCGTGGATACCTCCCTTCCTGGAATGAGTAGTTAATTCTACTCTTCTCCACTTCGTGCCCATGTGCCGAGTTACCTCCCTGGTTGGATGCGATGCCGGCGCGCTCCTTTATCGTCCCTTTCGAGAGGGATTTTTTTTGCTGAGAAATCGCTGGTATTGCGGATACTTTCCCTCCTGGCGCGGTTCTTTTTGGGCATTGTGAAATCTCCTTATCCGTATCTCCTCTCATGCTCGATGTCCAAGGATCTATCCGTTCATCCGGGAGATGATCGTATCGATCAATGCGCATAAGGGTACGATTGCATAGGAACGTGCGAAAATGGCGTTGATTTCGGTTTGGATTGTGCTAAGATAGATACAAGGAAGGACGACCCTCGGTGGCGTTGCATAGAGTGATTGGAGCGGATGAAGGTCCGCCATTGTTCAATCGTCATATTTTCAGAGAAAGTCCTCGGGCAGATGGCTTGCGGGGCTTTCCAAGAGATTAATATCAGCATCGGTTGAAAGCTAACAGCAGATTCTCCGCAACCGACGCTTGTGATTGAAAGCCCTTCTTGGGTGTTCGCCGTTTAGTAGCCACTGCATCTTGGATCGCTGTCTCTCCCCGCAGCATCCATTTGCTCGGCGATGCCTGAAGGGCTTTCATTTTGCTGATCCTCAAGAGATCCATCCGAGGGAAGAACATCAAAGAAGGGTCCAGGAGGAAGAGAGATGAAAATGGTTCTCCTTTTCTTGACCGTTTTATGCACTGGTATTTCGTGCAAGGACAGCGCTGAAACAGCGCAGAAAGAGGAGGCTCCAACAATGGAGATCAAGCTAGAAAGTGCCGCATTCGAGCACGGTGGCATGATTCCATCCAAATATACCTGTGATGGTGCGGATGTCTCACCTCCGCTCGTTTGGTCGGGTCTGCCCGAAGGCACGAAAAGCGTGGCGCTGATATGCGACGATCCGGATGCTCCGATGGGGACCTGGGTGCACTGGGTGATCTATAACATTCCCCCCGACACGACCTCACTCGATGAAGGGATCCCCAGCAAAGAGAACATCGAGCTCGGCGCGCGCCAGGGGAAGAACGATTTCAGAAAAATCGGGTATGGTGGCCCATGCCCTCCCGGAGGGACCCATCGGTATTTCTTCAAGTTGTATGCCCTCGATACGGTCCTCGATCTAGAGCCGGGCGCCACGAAAAGAGAACTGCTGAAGAGCATGGAAGGCCACATCTCAGCTCAAGGGGAGCTGATGGGCCGGTACAAGCGCTGAGCCCCAAATTCGGCGGAATCCCGCGGTTGACCGTCTCCACGACGAGCCGATAACCCAGCTCGCGCATGATGGGTATTCCATCCTCTGCGCCCCGTCCATAGGTATCGGCTCTGCATGATTTATTGCGAAAGGGGCTTTACTGAAGCGCTTCAAATGTGTATCATATTACAAGTTAAAGCGTTCCATCGCACCGGCGATCTTATCTGCAGAAATCAATCACTTTTTTGTCCAAAATGGATAATATCAATGAGCATGCATCAGCGAAAATGGCATCCCTGCGGCCGGTGTTCCTGAGAGGCATCGGAAGAAAAGTTTTACTTTGGCTCACCTTTTTCTCTCTGGTTCCCCTTCTGGTTTCCAGCGTTCGGTCTTATCAGCATTATCGAGAGGCGATCAAAGTTGCGGTTCTCGAACATCTCACTTCCGTCGTCAACATGAAAAAGAACGCGGTGCTCAAGTTCATCGAGTATAGCAAATTCACTGTGGAATCCATGGCTGAGGGAGATCAGCAGCTTTTCGATACGATAGCCCGAGCTGAAGGATATCCAAGGGATTCCGACGCTTATTATGAAGCATTCAACAATCTCAGCCCTCATCTTGCCGTGAAGAAGAGAGACAACAAGAACCTTCTGGAACTTTTTGTGATCAATCCTGATGGAAAGGAAGTCTGTTCATCCGATCCAGGGCATATGGATCATACATTCCTTGAGGGGACTTTCTTGGAAAAAGCGAAAGCTGGGACGACCGTTTTACCTGTGCGGGAGGAAAAAGATCTTGAGCGGGTGGCATTAATCGTGGCAACTCCGCTCATTGGCGACGAAGGGCGAGTGCTCGGCATTCTCGGCCTGAAGATCAACGTGAAGGAGCTCCAGAGTATCGTCGGCGATAGGACGGGCATGAGGGAAACTGGACAGTCCTATCTCGTGAACAGCTCTGGTCAAGTCATCGCTGGCGCGCTTGGCGTGGGTGAGGGAAGTGCAGGTCAATTCCGAAGATCGGATAATGTCGCCCAATGTCTCTCCGGGCTGAATGTGAGCGGGATATACCAGAACCATGAGGGTGTCGACGTAGTTGGAGCCTGCCGCTGGATCCCGGATTTGGGATGGGGACTCCTGGCAGAAATCGAAGCTGAGGAAGCTTTTGCGCCGGCTGCACTTATGAGAGATCGAACGATCCTTCTCGCAATGGTTATCTATGCCGCCGCCTTGCTGGCTGCATTCATCATTACGCATGGCATCGTTGGACCGCTCAATGTCCTATTGCGGGCGGCACGCCGAATGGGGAAGGGTGCGTTCGACGAGGGGATCGATATCCTATTGAAGGATGAGTTCGGGGAGCTTGCCGTAGAGTTCAATGCAATGGCGAAAAATCTCAAGCGCTCCAGGGAGGAATGCGAAAAATGGAATCTAACGCTCGCCGAAGAAGTTGAAAAACGCACACAAGAACTCAATAGTAGCGAAGAGCGGTACCTGAACCTTATCGAGTCTTCTGTCGATGCGATCATCGTATCGGATCTTCATGGCGTGGTGACGCTTTTCAACAGGGGTGCTGAGGAGATCCTGGGATATGAGGCGGAGGAAGTTTTGGGAAAACGCTTCCACGATTACTACGCGGGGGGCGTTGAAGAAGCGGCGAAGTTCACAAAGCTCCTCTACGAAAAGGAGCGGGTCCAGAACTATGAGGTTCTCCTTAAAACGAAAAATAGGGGCGTGATAACTCTTAGTGTGTCTTCTTCTCTGCTGAAGGATCGGCAGGGCAATTACAGTGGAATACTGGGTGTTGGAAAGGACATGACGGCCAGACGGGAGCTGCAAAAACAGCTCATGCAGGCGGAGAGACTCGCAACGATTGGCAGGATGTCCTCCCAGGTTGCCCACGAAATTCGGAATCCACTTTCGAGCATCAGCCTTCATGTTGAACTACTCGAGGAAGAAATCCTAGAGCGTATGCAGATAAGAGGGCAGGAGGTAGCAGAAATCCTGAATGCAATCCATCGGGAGATCAAGCGTCTGTATGAGATCACCGAAGATTACCTGCAGTTTGCTCGTCTGCCAAAACCGGAACTCGAAGTCGGTGATGTGAACGGTGTTTTCGCCGCCTTACTCGATTTCTATTCGGAGGAGCTCGCTTCGAGAAACCTAACGGTCAGGAAAGACTTCGCTTCGGGGAAGCTTGCCGCTCTCGTGGATGAGAGCCAGCTGAGGCGTGCGATACTGAATCTTCTCAAGAATGCAGCCGATGCCAGCAACCCCGGAGGAGAGATCCAGGTGAAAACAGAGAACAACGACGGCCATGTAGAAATTGTTGTTTGCGACTCCGGAGGCGGAATCTCGGAGGCGGATATGGATAAAATCTTCGAGCCTTTCTATAGCACCAAGGAGATGGGAACTGGCTTGGGACTTCCGCTGACCGAGCAGATCGTACGCGAGCATCACGGCACTATTCATTGTGAAAGCAAGCTGGGGGAGGGATCACGATTCGTAATCTCGCTTCCGCAATACATAGAACGACAGTAGAAGTTTCTTTGCACGTGGCCGGCACCTCCGTGGGCCTGGAGGAGAATGGAATTGCAGCAGAAGTCGATCCTTGTTGTAGACGATGAAAAGGGAATACGGGATACCCTGGAAAAATCCCTGAAAAAAGAGAACTATAATGTCCTTCTCGCAAAGGATGGTCACGAGGGTCTCGATATTATCAATCATGATTCTGTCGATGTTGTTCTCACCGATCTGAAAATGCCGAGCCTCGATGGCATCACCTTCCTCAAAGCCGTAAAACAAATCGATCCGGATATCGAGGTCGTCGTAATGACGGGGTATGGCACCATCGATTCCGCGGTCGAGTCCCTGAAGGCCGGCGCATACGATTTCATTCAGAAACCTTTCAAAAAAATTACGATCATGCGGGCTGTCAGGAAGGCTGTCGAGAAACAATCGCTCATTACTGAAAACAAGTACTTGAAGCGCAAATTAGAAGAGCTTTATGGTTTCAAGAATATTATCGGCCAAAGTCAGGGCATCAGGAAAATCATCGAGATAATCCAGCAGGTAGCCCCGTCCCATGCTGCTGTTCTTATTCAAGGGGAAAGCGGAACCGGTAAAGAAGTTATCGCGCATGCAATCCATTATTCCGGAGAACGTAGACAGAAACCCTTCATTAAGGTCAGTTGCGCGGCTATCCCCGAAACGCTTCTCGAAGCAGAAATATTCGGCTATGAAAGAGGAGCTTTTACTGGCGCCGTTGCGCAAAAGCGTGGGCGGTTCGAACTGGCGCACGGCGGTTCGCTGTTTCTCGATGAAATCGGCGAGGTGAGCCCTTTTATACAAGTAAAGCTGCTTCGAGTACTGCAATCCGGAGAGTTCGAAAGGCTGGGTGGTACCGAAACATTAAAGTCGAATGTTCGCCTGATCGCAGCGACCAACGCTAATCTTCAGGAGTTGATTGCCCAGAAGAAGTTCCGCGAAGACCTTTATTACCGGTTGAATGTCATCAACATCAATATTCCACCGCTTCGTGAACGAAAGGAGGATATTCCTCTTCTTGTCGCCCATTTCACCGACTTTTTTTGCAAGCAGAACAAGAAGCCAATTAAAGGTATTTCCGAGGGTGCAATGGAATTGCTCAAGGCTCATTACTGGCCGGGAAATATCCGCGAGCTGGAAAATGCAATCGCTCGGGCAGTGGTGCTCACGAAAAATGATGTGCTCCAGCCGGAGGATTTTCCGATTGCAATCACAAAGAAAGAAGATCCCAGGTCGTTCGTTGAAATTCCTTTCGGAATGGGTATGGAAGACATCGAGAAGCTCGTCATCCGTGAGACCTTGAAGCGCACGAGAGGCGATAAGAATATGGCGGCCAAGTTGCTGGGGATAGCGTCCAGAACGATCTATCGGAAGCTGAAAAACGATAAGTAATATTATAATAATTGTGATAAATTAATTGACAATCTGACAAATTCTTTAAGCCTTTTTATTTAAATTAAATCCATACTTTTGGGGGATTGAGACGCCGATTTCACTCTGTCATGAGTTGAATATTTGTCTAAGAAGATGGATCTCAAACCCGCTCAGGCACATCGTAAGCCCGAGGGGACGGGAGTGAAAACAAGATAACTAATTACATTTGAACGTCTTACGAAATCCAGAATCAGCCAATTTTTGCATCTGAGAAAACAGTCGTTGGCACGACTCTTTCTGTTGTGTAATTTACAATTAGTCTTCAGCCTTTTCGGCTCTTGATTGCGGGGGAGTGATACACCCCTTATTTACGCCTTTGCAGGTTTTAAGAGACCGCAAAAAGAGGCACCGAAACGGCCGGACCCGGCGACTGAAAGCGAGGTCACTATGATACTGACGAAACGGGTGAACTACGGTGTCAAGGGGTTGCTCAACTTGGCCAGGAACAACAACCAGTCGTTCCTAAAGAAGATCTCCCAGGAAGAGGAAATTCCTGAGAGCTATCTTGCCAAGATTTTTCAGGTGTTCGTGCAACGAGGGATACTGGATTCCAAGAAGGGTCCGAATGGAGGATTTTATCTTGCGTCGGAATTGAAGGACATCTCGATTGGGAAAATAGTCGAATGCCTTGAAGGCGAGCCAAACCTCGATCGGTGTCCATTGAACAGCGTCTATTGTGAGAACAAAGAAACATGCGCTATTTTCTCTACGTGGCGGAAGCATGAAGAGGCCAAGAACAACATGCTCAAAACAATTACTATCGCTGACATCATGAGCACGTGCACCGAGATCTAATTTTTCCCTCTCTGTTGATAAGATATTTAGAAAGTTCTCGGAAAGAATATATTCGTTCTCGTATTTGAGATATGATTCATTACGATATTATTCCTCGAAGTCTTATCGGATCGCTACTCCTTGCAGCCACCTCAAAAGGTCTCGCGGCCGTCGTCGTTGGTAAAGGCTCCGAGAGCAGCCGTTTTAGAGATCTTGAACCTCTATTTCCAGACCACGAACTCAAACTGGATCGGTCGAAGCTCTCGCCTTATCGGAAAGAGTTCGAGGCGTACCTCGCTGGAAGCAAAGAACAGTTTTCTCTCCCCCTCGACTACTCCGCCGTCAGTAGTCCTTTTCATAAAAAGGTTCTCTTGCACTGCCGCAAGATTCCTTTCGGACGCGTTGCGAGCTACGGTGAACTAGCCAAAAGAGTCGGCTCGCCAAACGGTGCCCGGGCGGTTGGAAATGCGTTGGGAGCAAATCCATTGCCGATCGTCGTTCCATGTCACCGCGTTGTCACTTCCAATGGAGATTTGGGGGGGTACTCCGGCGGGCTGCAGATCAAGAAAAAACTTCTCTCGCACGAGGGGATCTCCACCCATCGCTCAAATCTCAGAGCGCTTCTCAAGGATTCGACTCGTCGTAGATAGCCATATCGATCCGAGATGGTAGCGCGACAAGGAGCTTCACTACTTTTGTTTCATCCTCTGTAATATCGTCTGGGAGCGGTGTTCCTCTGTACATGATAAAATCCGAGAAATCGAGGTGGCCGAGACGGATGGTGTGGCCGAGTTCGTGCATGAAGATTTTATATAGCTTGGTTGCAGAAGGCATATCATTTACCAGATCGATGTCATCCCGGATCGGATGCCCGTCGGCACCATCAGTATGACGTGTAATGCCGATTTGTATGCCCATTTGAGATCTGGACTTGTAATGAACCGTAACGCCCGTATCGGGTGGCGAGTCGACGAATGTAAAAAGCTCGAAACCAGCCACATCCATCCATCTTTGGGCAGCGGCGCGTCCCTCAGCCTCATAATCTATGCCGTTTACATTAACATAAGACGGGATATAGCATTTGACAGGCCGGTGAGTCCATGTAGCGAGCACTGTTGACATATCGACCGAGCTCGTCCGTGTGAGCGCTTTGAACAACGTCAGAATGTTCCTATATAGCTCTTCATGCAACTGCATCTCTTGAAAGGGAATCATGAGATATTTCTGCTCCAGGTCATCTACGATATCGAATCTCTTTTTGACGGCGTGATAAAGAACACTCGATGCACCCGTGGAAATCGTTGCAACCGCGGCGCCGGGGGACACGTCTATCAAGGAAAACCGGCCGTCCGAGTTTGTTGTCAGGTTGTAAATAGCGCTCGCTGCAATGCGGATGGCCAGTCCCTCGATTGGCGTCCCTGTGAGTACATCAACGCAGCGCCCAGAGAGGGTGTAGCCGAGAATATGCACCGATGCAACACTGTCGACCGAAGAACGGTTACCAGCTTCGTCGACGCTCCTGATCGCTGCGTATAAGGTCCTACCTCGGAGGGGATAACGTAAGATATGCCGTTGTCTTTCTCCTGGTGCCAAAGGAACGGGTGGATCTGGAATTACTATGCCAATGTCCCAAGCTGCTTTGAACGCGTGGGTATAGGAGAACCGCATCTCATAGTGGTGTACGGTCTCCTGGGGGGAGTCGTCCCAGGGAGCGGTCCATTCGATGTACGCTTCCATCGCTGTGTCCGAGTATGTAAGCACAGGGTCGATGACCGGTTGGGGGGGGAGGCTGTCTTTCGCAGGCCCTCCTATGGTATCGCGGCCTCCGGAATCAACGCTGCCAAGGGGACTTTCCTTGCCGCAGCTCATCAGGCCGCTCAGCGAGACCGATAGCGCCAAGGCCGTTACCATTCCGAATATGCGTCGAGAAACGATCATTTCAGTCTTTGAGGATTTTCGGCGCTTTAAAATACAAATGTGTGGGGGGATATTTGAAATATAGACCTGCTGAGCGGTTGAGACAAGCGGATTCCACATCTCATCCCGGAACTGAGTGCGGGGCACTACTCGTCCAATTGCGAGGCATCATGAAGTAACTCTATCATGGACAGCTGCATTCTCACGTGGTACGATCACTTTTCGCGATTGACGCCACCTGAACTTGAATCTAAGCCTCCACACAGTGGCCAGATGAGCACTTATCGGTATAAGATTCTGTCCCTCATATTGCTCCTCGCCTGTGGAACGGCGAGCGCGCAGACGGATTACTCGCTCCGGATACGGTCGCTCAGCGAACATCTGGCTGGTTTGGTGGATGATCCGCTGACGGATGTATTTTTGAACCCTGCACGATTAGGCGCGTTCGAACGGTTCGAGCTGTATGGGACCCGGCTTCCCGGTAAATCCATCGAGTTTCCCTTCAGGATTCCTTCATCGGCATATTTCCATGATGAACTCCAAGAGAGTTATTCGCTGTCGACTGGCTATGAACCGATTGTCTTGAGCTCGTTCATCCCCGGAAATGAACGAGCATTATCTATCGGAGTAGAGGTGGATTGGGAAGGATATGACCAAGCGGATCGTCAATTCCGCTATAGACCTGAGACTGATCCTGTAGATGGCATCGAGCGATCCTCGTATGCCTGGGAGCGTGCCTCGGATACCAAACATGTTCTGCTCGATCTGAGCGGAGCCACATTTGGGAAAGCACACTATGGATTCCGAGTAACCGCTTCACACGATAGCTACCAGAGGACCGAATTGAACACCGATATCAGTGCGCTGGTTGAAATTGGGCCACAGCTGAACGTATCTTCGAACGTAGCGGCGATAATCTATTTCCCGGAAGCGGAGAGAACGAATATCCAAGCTGCCCTCGGAATGGTTCGGCCGGAGAAACGGATTACGGACATTGTAGTTGGCGGTGGGCTATGCAGGCAGTTAATTTCGGTTCTCGCAGTTGCCAGCCATGTTAGTGACAATGACGCCGATCGCAATGGGATTGGGTATGGAGGCGAGCCTGTTAGATACTATTACAGGGAGTACAGATACGATTCGAATCGTGATTACCTTGGCTATCGCTTGTTCTCGAGGGTGCATTGGCAAATTATGAAGGGGCTCCGAGCCACTCATTTTGCATCCTGGGAGCGACTCGAAGGCGATGGGCAGGCTGCTTATACATTCGATAAGAAACAGTACTTGGCGGGGAACTTTAGTGAGATCACCGGAGAACGGCTGAGCTATTCATACGATGGTACTGTTTCGTGGCTGCATGCCAACACTTCCTTCGGTTATATGGAAAAGATCCACGAAAATTTCCATGTTATATTTGGCATCAGGGGCGTTTATGCATGGAGGAGATTCGAAGAAGGAAATGGAGGAGATGCGTCGCTGTTTCTATTCGAGTATCAATCTGGGGGATCGCCGGATTCTGTGTCGCTTGCATCGGTTTATATGCAGAAACATGATGCTGTTAGAGAAGTATACAAGCTGTTTCTGCCAGTTGCCTGCGAATGGAAGGTTCACAAATTCGTCACGCTCAGGGCCGGTATCGTCTTTGTAGCGACCCGGGATGATAATAAGGTAAATACACACAGATCCCTCGAAGCCGTCGATATTGAATCCCTATTTCCCGGGGCAACCTTCGAAATGGACTATGACATCACCCACGAAACCTTCGCTCACTTCAATAACGGTATCGAGGTAAACATAAGCGAAAAGCTCATACTGGACCTGTTAGCGACCACATATTACAAAAGCTCTATACATCTCGCTGATTATGCTTATTTATCGGTAAGATATCGTTTTTAGCCTTCCTCTCTCTTCTTTTCGGATTGGCCGGTGATTCTTACGATTCCTTCGTGCCCGCCCCTTGACAAACGCTTCATTTCTTTTATCCTTCATGGGTAATCCCCTTTGACAGCGCCTCGATTCCATTGCTGTTCTGAAAGGATGCCTCGATATGGAGATGACGAAGGATCGTTTCCAGAAGCGCGGCGCGCTGAATGAAGCTGGGTGTAAAAATCCAAATCACAACTTCCCGTCAAACGTCCAGCAGGGAAAACCACTTCCCGCGCTGGCACTGAGAAGGAGAAAAAAGAAATGCCGGAAACGGTCAGAAAAGTGGTCATACTGGGCTCGGGTCCCGCGGGTCTCACGGCGGCCATTTATGCAGCCAGAGCCAACCTGGAACCGCTCGTTATCGAAGGAATGCAGCCTGGCGGCCAGCTGACGATCACCACTGATGTGGAGAATTACCCCGGGTTTCCGGAAGCGATCATGGGACCGAAACTGATGGAGGACATGAAAAAGCAAGCGGAGCGCTTCGGGACCCAGTTCGAGCTAGCAACCGTAGACTGCGTTGATCTCAAAAGCAATCCCAAGCGCCTGTGGGCAGGGAAGAAGGAGTATCAGGCCAGAGCGGTGGTTATCAGCACTGGTGCCACAGCGAAATGGCTCAACCTTGAAAGCGAGCAAAAGCTCATGGGGCGCGGCGTTTCCGCCTGTGCCACTTGTGATGGATTTTTCTTCAAAAATAAAGTGATCGCCGTCGTGGGCGGCGGCGACACGGCAATGGAAGAAGCAACCTTTCTCACGAAGTTTGGAAGCAAGGTTTATGTGATCCACCGAAGGGATGCGCTCCGCGCCTCGAAGGCTATGCAAGAACGGGCGATGCGAAATGAAAAAATCGAGTTTGTCTGGAACTCGATCGTTACCGGAGTATTGGGCGAGACGGAGACCGGGCTCAAAGGTGTCCGCCTCGAAAACACGAAGACGGGAGAAGAAAGTACCCTTGAGTGCCAGGGTCTCTTCATCGCAATCGGGCATAAGCCGAACACCGAAATCTTCAGAGGCCAGTTAGAAATGGATGAGGCGGGATACATCATCACGGAACTCACGAGCACAAAAACGAGCGTTGAGGGTGTTTTCGCCGCTGGTGATGTCACAGATCATGTTTATCGGCAGGCGGTCACAGCGGCAGGGATGGGTTGCATGGCGGCAATCGATACGGAACGGTACTTGGGAGAGTAAATAGCTTTTGGATCCCGGGCAGAATACGCTCACAACCGAGACTAGAGTGATCGTACTGTAAAAAAGAGAGAGTGAATGCGCCCTCTTTTTCTCTCTGGCAATATAGTCGATTATGGATATGGGATAACGTCGTCGGCGGATTTCTGTTCAACGGTCGAAGGAGCACCTCATGACTCTGCAAGGCAAATACGCGGTCATCACTGGAGGCGGGACGGGAATCGGCCTCGCCACAGCGCGCCTGCTTGGCAAGAAAGACGCAAGGATTTGCATCATAGGCAGACGCAAGAATGTCCTTGATCAGGCTGTGGAGTCTTTGAGAGAAGAGGGTATCAATGCAATCAACTATAAGGTTGATGTAACCAATGCTGTGCTAACACAGCAGCTGCAAGATGTATTGAAAACCGAGATCGAGTACATCGATATTCTTGTTAACAGTGCAGGCGTCTACAGTGGATCCGCATTTTCGGAGATGGAAGAAGAAATGTGGGATGAAACCTTCGATATCAACGTGAAGGGCATCTACTTGATGTCGAAATCGCTTCTCCCGCTGATGCCTCGATCGGGCGCCAGCATCATCAATATTTCTTCCACGCTGGCCTTTCAGGTGGTTCCTGGCGCTTCCGCTTACTCGGCTTCAAAAGCTGCCGTGGCTTCGCTTACTAAGTCGATGGCGCTCGAGCTTGCGAAGAGAAACATCCGTGTCAACTGCATTAGTCCCGGTATCATCGACACTCCGATACAAGATCCCTACATGGGCAAAGGAGAACAGCGGGAAAAGAAAGTCAAAGAAGTTGGGCAAATGTTCCCCCTCGGAAGGATCGGCACGAGCGAAGACATTGCCAACGCAGTTCTCTTTTTGGCAAGCGACGCCGCTTCCTGGATAACGGGATCGGTTCTAACTGTTGATGGAGGCCTCTCGCTTCTGGCGAAGTAATGACAAACCATTGCGAGGATTCGAGCAAGGAGTGCTGCGTGATAGGGATTACGAACCATTGCGCGGAGCGAGCAGGATGGCTGTGGGGGTGACGAACCGTTACGCGGAGCGAGCAAGGATCCTCAGCCGGAGGCGGATATCCGAGCGAACCGGGCGCAGGTGAGGAACTCCCATCAAGCAGCAACCAACAGGGATCGCCGCCGGAGGCGGGAGTGACGCCAGCATAATTTATTAAAGAACTCCATGACGTCTGCATCACCCAATCAGTCCGTGCAGACCGTAGACTTCGAGAAGGCCTACAAGCTGCCGAAGCAGGCGCGGTACTTCAATATGAGCGTCCTTTGGATTTTCTATTATCCACTACTCCTTCGATTGCTTTACCACATAAAGATCCGACATGAGGTTGTAACCCTCGTCTCTTTCCTTTTCGGTATACTTGCAGGCTTGTTGTTATTGAGGGAAGGATATCTCGCGCTCATCCTTGCGGCCCTTTTTGTCCATCTAAAAGATGTATTCGATGCATGCGACGGGAGTCTTGCGCGTCTAAGAAACCAGACAAATCGAATAGCGCGCTTTCTCGATTCGCTCTGCGATTTTCTGGCAATCAACTGGATTGTGGTAGCGCTCGCTATTCGGCTGTATCCGTCATTCGGCAGCGTGGTGATCGGACTTGCGGTGGGAACGCTGGTATCACTGTTCCTTCAATGTTCGTATTTCAATTACTATCTCATCGCCTATACGAAAATCCACGGAGATACAAACGTGCGGCATGATGAGCGTTTAACAGAATCGGACAAGAAATTTTATGCTGCATCGTGGAAACGATTTCTGCTAATCTTTCTTCAGAGCATCTACAGGGTAACATATGGATGGCAAGACAAATTGGTTGGATTTCTCGACCGAGGCAGCGTTAAAACAGTTTACGGAAAAGCACGCGATAGCTTGGCAGCAGGAGAGTGTAGCGCGTGGTACGGAGATAAAACCCTCCTCATTCTCAATACACCTCTTTGCTTCGGCACGCATCTTTTTATATTGATCCTTTCCATGCTTCTTTCGCGTCCAGAGTTCTTTTATTATATTGTGCTGATACCCGGTAACTGTTATCTGCTTTTCAATTACGCATATCGGCAGCGCCGCTTTGCTCGAAGGATTGCACGATAGGGATTTGCCAGCTAATTTCACTGGCGGTGAAGATCCTGAAAGGGCATTTGTCACTCGACGCCGGGGTGAATGCCCGCATTTCAATTGATTCAAAAAGCAGGAAGATCATGGTGTATGTAACAAGGAGAGCGTTCTTCTGTGCCGCTCATCGTTATTATGACCAATCACTATCCAGTGAAAAGAACCGCGAACAGTTTGGCCCTTGTGTGAACACGCACGGACACAATTATGAACTCGAGGTTACGGTAGTAGGCGAACCTGACGAGAAGACAGGCATGGTCGTGAACCTTACGTCCCTCGACGCGATTGTGAAGAAACGTGTGATCGATATCCTAGACCATAAGAATCTCAATGTTGACATCGAGGAGTTCAAGAGCGTGGTACCCACAACAGAGATGATTGCGAGGTATGCTTGGATGCGTCTTGAAAACTGCATCGAGGGAGCCACCCTTTACCGGGTGCGTCTGTACGAAGACCCGACACTTTTTGTGGACTACTATGGAGAGGGAGAACACGCCGGATGACCCATTTGACGTTTGTATCGGAGTTCAACTCTTATCACAGAATGAGGAGCGAAGCTCTCGATGATGCCGAGAACACCCGGATCTTCGGCAAATGTGCCAATCCGTCCGGACATGGTCACCGATACCGCATCGAAGTGACGCTGGCCGCGAAAGTTACGGAGAAACGTCCATATGTCCTGCCGCGAACCGAGATTAGTCGGCTGGTCGAGGAAATCCTTGCGCCAAAGCTTCGGCATCGAAACGTCGATGAAGTTTTTGGCCCGGGATTCGTTTCGAGTGGAGAAAACCTTGCGAAAGCAATCTGGAACCTCATTGAAACCGAACTTACAACTGAAGTCTCGCTGATCTCGGTAAAAGTGGTCGAGACACGTAAAAACGCATTTGTATACAGGGAAGAATCGAAGAACTCATCCCGACAGTTGCTCATATGATGAATCGAAGCCCATTGAAAGCCCGCTGAGCGGGATCATCCACACTTATTGATTTGAACAGAAAGGGAAAGCGGAGATGAAAGAAGGAGATACTATGGATGATGTTGAATCCAAAGAGGACAAAACCGCCGCGCTGGTCCGCGAAATGCTGGCGGAATTGGGCGAGAATCCCAACCGGGAAGGGCTTCTCGAAACACCTGGCCGCGTAAGCCGGGCATTCAAGTATTTTACCCGTGGATACCAAATGAGCGTTGAAGATGTGATTGCAAATGCGGTGTTCAAAGAGCATCAGGAGGAAATGGTGGTGCTCAGGGATGTCGATTTCTACAGCCTCTGCGAACACCATATGGTGCCTTTCTTCGGGAAATGCCATATAGCGTACCTGCCGAAGGAACACATCATAGGCTTGAGCAAGCTTGCGAGGATCGTGGAGGTGTATGCGCGGCGGCTTCAGGTGCAGGAGCGGATGACCCGTGAAATCGCATATGCGATCAACGACCATTTGGACCCACATGGCGTCGCGGTGGTGATCGAGGCCCAGCACCTTTGCATGATGATGCGCGGCGTGGAGAAACAGAATTCGGTCGCCACCACGAGCACGATGCTCGGGACTTTCAAAGAGAACGAAGCCTCTCGCCTGGAATTCCTGAGCTTCATTAAAAGGTCGGGCGGATCAATTTAAGTTTATTCAAAAAGGTTTTCCCACTTGTTACATTGATGGGCAGATGGACAGGATTCCAGATTCGTAGAGGTGGCAGCCCGATGGAAGAAATTTACATGGACTACAATTCGACTGCGCCTATTAGGGCTGAAGTCTGCGACGTGGTCGAAAAGACCATCAGGGACTGTCATGCGAATCCCAGCAGCCTCCATCTTCCGGGGAGAAGAGCAAAGGCCGTGCTCGATGATGCGAGGGAAAAGGTCGCCGAAGCGCTGGGTGCAAGATCCTCGGAAATCATTTTCGTCAGCGGGGGCTCGGAAAGCAATAACGCCGCGATCAAAGGCATTGCCTGGGGGCGGCGCGGCGGTCACATCATCACCTCTGCTATCGAACATCCCGCCGTTTTGGAAACCTGCAGGTTTTTGGAATCTCGAGGTTTTTCGGTCACGTACGTCGGCGTCGGCTCCTCAGGGCGCGTCGACCCTGAAGCAGTCGCAGAAGCGGTCAGGGACGATACATGTTTGATCACCATCATGTGGGCGAACAACGAAACAGGCGTGATCCAGCCGGTCGATGAAATTGCCCGGATCGCTTCCGAGCACGGGATTGTGATTCACACCGATGCAGTCCAGGCATTTGGTAAAGTTCCGGTGGACGTGAGCGGCATACCTGTCGGTCTGCTTTCGATTTCCGGCCATAAGGTCTACGCGCCCAAGGGCGTCGGAGTCCTCTATGTCCGCAGGGGGATCGTCTGCGAAGCGCTCGTTCACGGGGGGGGCCAGGAACGGGGGATGAGAAGCGGAACTGAAAACCTGCCGGGCATTGCCGGTATGGGTGAGGCGGCAAGTCTCGCCGTTCGAGAGATCAAGAAGGAGGCTCCGAGGTTGGCCAAACTCAGGAAAAAGCTGGAGACAGGAATTCTCAAAAAGATATCGGGGTCGCGTATTAACGGCGATCATCCGGAGAGACTTCCCAACACCACCAATGCAGCGTTTCCCGGAGCCGAAGGGGAAGCTGTTCTCATTAGTCTCGATGAACTCGGAATCGCCGCATCGAGCGCATCCGCTTGCGCGGCCAACCACGCGGATGCCTCACATGTTCTTCTTGCAATGGGTCTCTCGAGGGAAGATGCCGAGGCATCGATGCGCTTCAGCCTGGGCAAGTTCTCGGAATCCCGCCACATAGAAAAGCTCCTCGACCTGCTGCCGGGGATCGTTGAGCGGCTCCGCTCGCTGACGCAAGGTGGCTGAGAGAATCGTAGCTCGTGCCAACCAGATCATCGGAAGCCCAACCTGAAGCCGTGAATTCACTGGCAGGTATGACGATCGAACGGTGATGGAACGCCGTCCGCTCCAATCGCCGTACACGTCACCGCCGACGGACGGCGTTTCATTGTTTATTTGAGGATGCCTGCCGGTTTCACGATCATCTTCATATCCTCCCTTTCGGAATTATTTTCTTAAGAAGCATCTCATTATCGGGCGTGTTTCCGACCGCCTGGCCACTTCTTCGAAGCCTGCCTTTGAAAATGCGGCCGCCAGACCCGTCCAAGCGAATGCATCGGGCATATGCGATTTCTTTGGGGAGATGGGGTACCCTTCGACGATCTTTGCGCCGTGTTTCCTCGCATGCTTGACCGCAGCCTCGAGGAGCTTGGAAGAGACACCTTTTTGGCGAAAAGGCTTGGCGATGAAGAAGCAGACAACGGACCAGACCGGCTGGTCGTCCACCTGTTTCAATATTCGGGAGCGCTCGAGGGTGGGGAAGTTTTCTCTAGGGCCTATCGAGCACCAGGCGACAGGTTCTCGACCGGCGTAGGCGATGATTCCCGGAATCTCTCCAGATTCAACGATTTTTTTCATAGCCCTTTTGTTTTTCTCGCCCTTTTGCTTGTCGAATTTCGATCGCGCCAGCCTCCACCACATGCACCAGCATCCGCCGCATGCGCCCCGCTCGCCGAACAGCTTTTCCAAATCCGTCCAGCGCTCGGACGTAACAGGACGAAATTTGAGGCCGGAAACTTCCAGAGATGCCCTTTTCAAATCCGGCCCTCCTTTGCCATCGAGACAGTGACGAAATAATCGCGGTTTATTTTTTCGAGATGGATCTTCTGATATCCCGTACCCTCGAACAGGTCGTACAGCTGACCCAGATCATACATGAACAGGTCACACCGCTTCCTGTAGCGAAGCCTTCGCTGCCACGCGAGGAATCCGCTTGCGGAGGGAAAGCTGAAGAATGCCTTGTGACTGGTAAGCGATAATACTCTCTCGATCAATTCTCTTGGATCCTCGATGTAATCCATAAAGCCCATAACGATCGCGTAATCGAACTTCTCTTCGGCGGGATAATCCCAGAAATCACCGAGGAAAAAACTACAGCGATCTGCAACGCCGGACCGCACAGCACGAGATTTCGCCAAATCTATCATGGACTCTGCAAAGTCTATCCCGCAGACCCGGGCGGCGCCTTTTTTCGCAAGCGCAACTCCGTAATGGCCCGGACCACACCCGATATCGATGACACTGCGACCTTCGATAGGCTCGCATCCCTCAATGGTCCTGATGTATCTGACCCTCATGCTCTTTCTAAACAGCTTGTTGATCAAGTTATTGAGCAGGGTGTTCCGATTGCCATAGATTGCATTGAAATCGCTTGCGTAAGAATCAAAAAAATCTGAGACGTCTCGTTTTGGCATTATTCCCCTTGTGTCAGCTCGGGATGGTCGTTGACAAAGCTCTCGAAGGTGGCGAACTCGAAGTCATCTAATATCTGTGAAATCTTTCCTTTGGTTGTGGATAAGTTCACATACGATTTGAATCGCCTGATAATATTCATCGGTAATCGCGGGTGTGCCGGATCGATTTCTCTCGGGTGGACGTAGAATACGGCGGGACGCCCCTCGGATAATACTTTCAAGGTCATGTTCCGGATCAGGAAATAAGGGAAAAGCCTCAGGTAACCGCCACCGAAAAAGCAGAGAGGCTTCCCGAACAGCTTTGTGACGGTTATCGGGAACTCGATGATTCCTCGTTCGTTACCTTTGACGAAATAAGGGGCGAAGTCATTCGTTTTCAATCCGCCGTGCCCTCTCGGTGCGGGGAAGACAGAGGAATCATATTGGTATCCCGCTTCGATGAGCTTTTCGAAGAACCACGGTGTGCTTACCGTCGTCGAGAAGCCTGCTGAGCGATAGCCCGATACGGGCCGGCCCACGATATTCTCTATGATGTGGCGCGATTTAACGGCGTCGTTGAAAAATTCTTCCGCCGTCATCTGATAGACCAGCTTATGGGAATACCCATGGGAGGCAATCTCGTGCCCCCGGTCGCTCGCCTCCTTCACGAGATCCGGGTATTTTTCAGCGATCCATCCGAGGAAGAAACAGCTCGCGCTCACCTTTTTTTCGCTGAAAAGATCGAGTAATCTTCTGAAGTTTTTTTCGACGTGCGACGGAAGTGATTCCCATTCGGACAGCTCAGGCGTGGATTGGACGTCCAGTATGTGAAACCAGTCTTCAACGTCCACTGAAAATATGCATTTTATGGGTGATTTCTGGGACATGCTACATATGGGCCGTCTGGACTCCTAAAGCGAATTATCAACTCAGATCGAGCTCGAGATACATAGCGCCTTCTATGGGATTCTCCCGGTATGGTGGGATCTCTTTGAATCCCAGCGAAAGGTAAAGCTGAATGGCTTCCTTCATGACCGGGATAGTGTCCAGCCGCATTCGAGAATAACCGATTTCTCGAGCTCGGTTGATGATGGCAATGGCAAGTGCTCTTCCGATCCCTTTTCCTCTGAGGCTCGGCCGAACATACAACCTCTTCATTTCACAAATTCCTTCATCGAATTTTCTCAATCCGACGCACCCTGCCACTTCTTCGTCTTCGATGGCGAGGAGCAGCCGGCCGTTCGGCGGGGCGTATTCCCCGGGGAAGTTTTGAAGCTCCTGCTTGAAATTCTGGAAGCACAGATCAAATCCAAGCGAGTCTGCGTATTCCAGGAACAGCATGCGAATCTGGTCAAAGTCCTTTTTCGATTTGGCTTGCAAGAGTGATGTCATGTTGAACCAGGATTATCGCGGATCGATGATTACCATGCGAAGCCAGCGAGAAAGAGAACTGCCTGGGTTTTCCAATCGGTGAGCCATCTGCCTCTTTTCCCGTTTCCAACCAAGCCGAACTGGTAGCGTATCTCTCCAATCACCTTATGGATGCCCAGTGCTTGTTCGAAACCCAGCCCGATATTCCCGAAAACATTGGTCGATCTGAGACCATCGGAAACGTCTTCATCTTCGGTAACGATGAGTACCGAGTCTGGAGCGATTTCGGTAATGAGAGTCGACTGGCCGTTTGCGGAGATCAAAATGCCGATCTCCGACCCGACTGTCAGGAAAAGTCCGGTAGATCTTACCGGCTTGACCTTTAACAAGACGGGAATCGTAATGTAATCCTGAGAAAGCTCGGCCTCACCAAAGATGGCATATGGATTGATTACTGTTACGGGAAAGGTAATGTCGCGATGATCCGCCAGGCGGAGGTATCCGACTCCCGGGACAATGCTTATTGTCCTCTTTAGCGATATTTCCAAGAAAACGCCGCCTGCAAATCCTCCCCTCCATCCTGGATCCCAAAAATCGGGCGTGTCATCGTACCGAAATGAGGAATATACGAACCCACCACTGATTCCGGGGCGCAGATGGACCTGGGTGAATCCAAGGGTGGCATTGAGGCACACCGTGCAGAAGATACAAAAAAGAATAGTTCTTTTGAACATAACGCGTGCCCTTCATCGGAGCGGGTCAATCCCGCCGCCAAGAAGCCATCGGAAATCGACAACATGTCTTAGACGTGGCTGGATAGAATAGCAGTCAGGACACCCTGCTCTCAGGGGAACGCTTTGAACGTTCCACTGGAATGCGGTCGAATCGGTTGCAAACCACCAGCGTATCCTAAAACCGAGTGGCTGTCAACTTGGGGCCGTTGTACTGTACGGCCAATTGTGACGCGTTAAAAATAAACAGCGACGGTGCCTCGATCGCCACTCAGCTCATGGTCCTTGAATGCATCGGGTGATTGAGCGCCAAAGCTTTTGACAAACGTGCACCGTTGTCGTATTCTGCCCGTTGCGTTTCTGATCCCGGTAAGAAAGCCATTCGATGCGGCGAACAATCTTTCGCATTCACGGCCGCCGAGGAGGTGAGGTTGTGATAGCATTTTTTTCAGTCGTCCCAATGGGGAAAGAATCCCTCAGCGAAGACGTCTCGAAGGTCATCGATGTCATCGACAAGAGCGGCATCGAGTACCGGCTCACATCGATGGGCACCATTGTGGAAGGGTCGCCCGACGACGTGTGGGATCTCATCCGGAAGTGCCACGATAAAATGAGGGAGCTCTCCCGCCGGGTGATCACCCATGTTGCCGTCGATGACCGCGAAAGTGCCGTAGATTCCATTCGGACCAAGGTGAACGATATCGAGAAGCACCTGTCGAGGAAGCTCAAGACGTAATCCAGAGATGCTCCCGCGCGGGATCTCATGCCAATGCCCGGAGAAGGCTGGGACGCCGGTTATCGGGATCCTCGGGAGGCCGGCCGGGGCAATTCAGTCATTGAGATTTCTTCGAGCTGGAAACAGGAAGGGTAAGACATGATAAAGCCTGACAAATGGATTCGTCGGATGGTGCAGGAGCATCGCATGATCAGTCCCTTCGTCGATCGGCAGGAAAGGGATGGAAAAATCTCCTACGGGATTTCGTCATACGGTTACGATATCCGCATCTCGGATGAGTTCAAGATTTTCACGAACATCAATTCGACCGTCGTGGATCCCAAGACGTTCGATCCAAATGCATTCGAGGATTTCAAGGGGGATGTCTGCATCATCCCTCCGAACTCGTTCGCTCTGGGGCGGAGCGTGGAGTACTTCCGCATTCCTCGAAACGTCATGACGATCTGTGTCGGCAAGTCCACTTACGCTCGCTGCGGAATTATTACGAACGTTACCCCTTTCGAGCCCGAGTGGGAAGGATTCGTTACGCTGGAAATCTCGAACACAACCCCCCTGCCCGCGAAAGTGTACGCGAATGAAGGGATTGCGCAGGTTCTGTTCTTCGAAAGCGACGAGGAGTGCCAGTTCTCCTACGAGGATAAGAAAGGCAAATACCAGGCTCAGGACGGCATAATCCTGCCCAAGGTGTAGGCGTCCGCGGCCGGCGGCGAGCCGGGCGGCACCGGACCGACACTCCCCAATCGGCCTCCAGACCTCGAAAAAAGGCACCTTGGCGCTATTTTCCCTTTGACAGGATTTGCGAATTAGGGTATTCAAGTTATGACTTTAATGTTTATGTCGTCTCTTGGTCTTCCTTTTCAAAACAGGAGGGGTTACATGGCTAAGATGAAGAAGAAGGCGAAAGCGGCTGATCTCATCATCTCTAAGGCGCGAACAAAAGGCGCCGTGAAGAACGCCAACGTCGCCGGCGAGTTCTACGGAGCTCTGGACAAGAGGGTTCGCGAGATAATCAAAGGCGCCGAGATACGCGCCAAAGCGAACAAGAGGAAAACCCTGAAGGCGTGTGATCTCTAAACCTCGTGTGATCCCACATGCACTTCACTGAATTCTGAATGTACCGGGGGTTCTGGTGCAAAGCCTGAACCCCCGTTTTGTTTTACTACGCCCCGCTTCGCCGGTCTTATGACGAAAACTCGAATCCGAATCCGACGCGCCGCATCCGATGCGGCTCCCAAATCGTCGGATCGTTCACAGGAATGAAACTCCCTTATTCCGTCATTCACCAGCCGATTGAGCGCAGAGCTCTACCGGCATAATTCACGAAGCGCCTGGAAATTTTATCCGAAGAAAAGACTGGCCGAGTGACTGACCCAACGGGCGATGGGTCCCCAGAAAATGCCCGATACCGCCGTTCCTACGGCAAGTATGGTGAGAAGCGTGATGGTCGTGGGGGAGGAGACGAATCCGCCGAGATCCTCCGCGTCGATTCCGCGGAGGAACATCACCTTGATGATCCTGGCATAGTAGTAGAGCGATATGACGCTGTTCGCGATGGCAACTATGGCCAGCCAGATGAAGCGTTCTCCTTGGATGATCGATGCGAACAGATAGACTTTTCCGATGAAACCGCCAAACGGGGGAATGCCGGTGAGAGAGAAGAGAAAGATCGCCATCGAAACGGCAACAAAAGCGCCAATCGGTGACCGCCATGCAAGACCCGTGTAATCACCAATCTGCTCGCTTCGGGTCTGGCTCCGGAAATTCAGCACCACGAGGAAGGCACCAAGATTCATGAGTAGGTACACGACGAAATAAAATAGCAGCGCCTGAGTTCCGAGCTGGGACAACGCAACGACTCCCATGAGGAGGTACCCTGCGTGCGCGATGCTCGAATATGCGAGAAGTCGCTTGATGTTCGATTGATTGATGGCGAGGAGGTTTCCAATTGTCATCGTGGCGGCGGAGATGATGGCGACCAGAAACGGCCAGTCCACGCTCGAGATATCTGTGAGATAGGCGGCGGCACCGTCTGATGAGGAGAATGCGACGTGGAGCATACGGACCAGAACGGCGAATCCCGCAGCTTTCGGTCCAACGGACAGGAATGCGGTTATCGGTGTCGGCGCGCCTTCGTATACATCCGGGCACCACATGTGGAACGGAAACACGGCGATTTTGTAGCCCAAACCCGCAAGGATGAAAATCAAAGAGATGAGCACGATGATCTCTCCAGGATTCCCGGCCGAGAGCGCGTCACGGATGCCTTCGAAGGAAAGCGAGCCCGTCACCCCGAAGAGCAGCGAAATGCCATAGACCATGAGCCCGCTCGATGCGGCGCCGAATATTACGTACTTGAGACTCGCCTCGCTCGAGCGCCTGCTGCGGCTGATATAACCGGCCAGCACATAGCATGGAACACTTACCAGCTCGAGGGTCAGGAAAGCCATGAGCATGTGGTTCGAGGATGCGAGCAGCACGGCACCCAGTGTCGTTGCGGCGATGAATCCCATATACTCCCCGAAGTTTTTTTCTTCCACTTCGTCGGATTCCATCGAGAAAAGCGTCACAAGGACGGCCGTCACGATAAAAATGACCTTGAAAAACACGGAGAAGGGATCCAGCGATACCATTCCGAGAAACAGGGTCACGCCTTCGGCGCCCGGGGTTTTGAGGACGGCGTAGAGGGATACGAGAAGCCCAACGACCATCAAGGTGGCGATCGGGACTTTCTTCCTTTTAAGACCCAGGTCGACGAGGAAGACGGCGAGTACGAGCGCCGTTAGGAGCAGCTCCGGCAAGAAATATCTAAGACTCTCGACATTGGCCATCTCAGCAGGTCCTTCTTATCCTCCCGTTACGAGCTTGTTGAGGTGGTCGAGGGAGGTTTTGATGAGGTTCAGCACTGGCATTGGATAAACTCCGACGAAGAAGACGATGACGGCAAGCGGGACGAGCGTGAACAGCTCCCGCCCGTTGATCTCCGGGAGGGCTTTGTATTTTTCCTTCAGGCTACCGAGGAACATTCGCTGCATCGTCCACAGTATGTAGCCTGCTGTGAGGACTACTCCTATGGCGGATACTATGGTGAGCATCCGGTAGGTTTGGAAAGCCCCGATGAACACGAGCGCTTCACTGATGAAGCCGCTCAAGCCGGGCAGTCCCAAAGCGGCGAAAAACGCGATCGCCGTAATCACGCTGTAGCGGGGCATCTGGTGGGCTAGGCCGCCGAATCCCTCGATATCACGATGGTGGGCGCGATCGTAAATCACGCCTACGATAAGAAAGAGCATGGCCGTGATCGTTCCGTGGTTGAACATCTGGAGGACGGCGCCGTTGATCCCTTCGCTGGTGAAGCTGGACATCCCCAGGAGCACGAAGCCCATGTGGCTGATGCTCGAGTAGGCGACGAGCCTTTTCACATCTTTCTGAGCCATGGCGCAGAGCGCGCCGTAGATGATGTTGATCATCCCCATGACGGCGAGGAACAGGGCGAAGTGTCGTGTCGCGTCGGGAAGCAGCGGATAGCTGATCCTCAATATCCCATAGGTCCCCATCTTCAGGAGGATGCCGGCGAGAATCACGCTGATTGGCGTCGGGGCTTCCACGTGGGCGTCGGGAAGCCATGTATGGAACGGAAATACCGGTACTTTTATCGCGAATCCAATATAAAGGGCTATCCAGCAGACGTTGCGGAGCGTCATGCTGGTTAGAGGACCAATGTGGACGTTTTGTTGTTGGAGAAGGACCAGGTCGAACGTGTGCTTGCCCGTCAAGGGGTCCCGGCTGAAGAAGTAGAAAGCGAGCATCACGAGAAGCATCAGTACGGAGCCGAGGAGTGTATAGAGAAAGAACTTGATCGCTGCATATTCTCGCCTCGGGCCGCCCCAGATCCCGATCAAGAAGTACATGGGAAGGAGCATGACTTCCCAGAAAACGTAGAAAAGGAAAAAGTCGAGGGCGCAAAAAACACCCATCATTCCCGTATCGAGGAGCAGGAACAGGACGAAGAAGCCTTTCACTCCCTTGGTGATTCCCCACGAAGCAAAGATGCAGAGGAAACAAAGGAGGGCTGTTAGAAGAACCATTGTCACGCTGACCCCGTCGATCCCCAAGTAGTAGTGGATGTTGAACGCCCTGATCCACTCGGTTCTCTCGACGAACTGGAAGCCAGATGTCGTCCTGTCGAACGAGACGAACACCTTGATTGCGAGTGCCAACGGAAGCGCCGTGGCACCCGCTGAGATCCAACGGATAAGGTTGTGCTGATGTCTCGGCACGATGGCCACGATCGCCGCTCCGATGAGCGGGAAAAATATCAACCACGATAAGATGTGGCTAACCATTTGAGTAAACCCTCCACTGAGTTGAATTCATCAAAATCAAATTCCGACCCCTTCCTCTGTGCCCGAAGGGCTGGTGGATGCAGGATATGTATCTCGAAACGAAATCGAATGCGCTGCAGTTAACGGATGATTTCCTATAACAGCCATTTCAAACAGATGATCAAGACTGTAATGCTGAACACAAAATACAAGTATCCCTGGATTTGGCCGGACTGGATCACGCGGAGTCGTTGCCCGGTCGCTGTAACAATATTCGCCACGGCATTGACGAGACCGTCTATGAACGAGTTGTCAAATAGGCCGGTAACGAAGGAGAAAATCTTGGTGAAAAATGCGGTCCCGTTTACCAGTCCATCGATCACCAGGTTGTCGAATATACCGCATCCCTTCACCGTTCTCAGGAGATTGTCGACGAAAGCTGCCTGATAGATCTCGTCCACGTAGTATTTGTTCTCTATGACACGATGAATCAAGCCCCCGGCTATTCCCTTCAAGCGGTTAACGATATCAATTCTCTTGGTGTAGAACCTGAACCCGAGAAATCCACAGAGAATTACCCAAAGCACGGAAATCACGGCAAAGAAGCGCTCCAAACCGTGATCTTCTGCATCCCCGTTGTGAGCGCCGCCATGCTGTGTCTCCAGCTCGGAACTTCCAATCGCCGCACGTGCCTCCTCGACGGGCGCGATCAGGCCGTCCGCCGCGGTATCGTGGGAGGCGTCGGCATCCGGCAAGGTAGCAACAAACGATTCGCCCGAAGCTGAGAAAGTCGCGTGGAGGTCTTCGCCACCGGGTTCGTGCGAGGCATGCGAAAATACCGGTTCCAGCCAGTGGTGAAATGCATCATTTCCGCCAAGCCCCTTCGGGATTCCAATCCACCCGCCAACAAAGGAGAGTACGGCCAGTATCACGAGGGGCCAGAGCATGACCTTGGGGGACTCGTGAATGTGATGCTGCGTTTCGGCATCGGCACGGTTCTTTCCGAAAAACGTGAGGGCGACGAGGCGGAACATATAGAACGCAGTCACTCCCGCGCCAATGAACCCGATTACCCACAGGCCGTAATGGCCGCTTGCCCACGTTTTCCATAGGATCTCGTCCTTGGAGAAAAATCCTGCAAACGGGAAGATTCCCACGATGGCAAGAGTTGCCGTCATGAATGTGATATACGTGACACGGAGCGGGCTCCTGAGGCCCCCCATTTCCCGCATGTCCTGCCGGTTGCTCATTGCATGAATCACCGAGCCGGCACCGAGAAAGAGAAGGCCTTTGAAAAATGCGTGCGTCATCAAGTGAAAGATCCCTGCAGCGTACGCGGCCACGCCCACGCCGAGAAACATGTACCCCAGCTGGCTGACCGTGGAGTACGCGAGTACTCTTTTGATGTCGTTCTGGGCGAGTCCGATACTTCCCGCATACAGCGCGGTGACGGCTCCCACGGTGGCGACAACGGCAAGAGCGGCCGGGGATGCGGTGTAAATAAAATTCATCCTCGCGATCATATAAACGCCGGCAGTAACCATTGTAGCGGCATGAATCAAAGCGCTGACCGGTGTGGGGCCGGCCATCGCATCGGGGAGCCATGTATAGAGCGGGATTTGAGCGGATTTACCGGTTGCTCCGACGAACAGGCAAAGGGCGATCGCAGTGACGACGCCTCCCCTACCCAGGAGATAAGAGTGTTCGGAGAGCTCCGAAAAGGTCAGCGTCCAGTGACCTTTCAGTCCCAAGCTCACAAAGAGTAGCAGTATACCTATGAGAAATCCAAAATCGCCGATTCGGTTGACGATGAAGGCTTTCATTCCCGCAACGGCGTTTGGCTTGTGATCGAACCAGAAGCCGATCAATAGATAGGAACAGAGCCCGACGCCTTCCCAGCCGACGAACATCAGCAGAAGGTTGTTGCCAAGGACCAGGAGGAGCATCGAGAAGGTGAAGAGGTTCATGTACGAAAAGTATCTGGAATAACCGGAATCATGTCCCATGTATCCGATCGAATAGACGTGGATGAGGAAGCCAACACCGGTGACGACGAGGGCCATTACGCAGCTCAGTTGATCAAAGAGAAAGCCGGCGTCGAGGTGTACGTTACCGACTTCGATCCACGTGTAGACGATGCTTTCGATAGCGCGATCGGCTGGCGGCAGGGAGCGGAGATAGAACAATCCTCTGATTGAGATGAGGAGAGGGATGAAAACAGCGCCGCATGCGATCCATCCCACCCATCGCTTGGGCATCCGGTTACCCAGGAATGAATTCAAGCCGTTGATGAACGAGCCGATAAAAGGGATCAGCACGATGAGGTATATATGCTCTTCGAACCACATTTTGATTTATCGCCTCAACGAGTCTGCTCTGTCCGCATAGACCGAAGCATAGGTCTGGAAATAGGAGAGAATGATTCCCAGCGCCACAGCGGCTTCGCTGGCTGCGAGGACAATGATGAAAATCGTGAACACCTGACCGTCAATCGAAAGCTCCACGAATCGCGACACGGCGACGAAATTGAGCCCGGCGCTATTGAGTATCAGCTCCACCCCCATGAGGATTCCCACGGCGTTTCTCCGGCTGACGACGGTGTAAATGCCGAGGACAAGGAGAATCGCTCCGATGATGAGATATGTCTGGAGGCTGATCATTTTCTTCGCACCTCTTTTCTCCCTGCAATGATCGCCCCGATGAGAGCGACGAGAAGGAGCACGGAAGCGATTTCGAATGGGAGAAGATAGCGGGTGAGAAAAGCATTTCCCAGCTCGCCGGTCGTGGGAGTCGGGGGCAGCGGAGCTTTTGTAATCCAATTTGTTTTGACGATGGCGGCAATCAGGATCCCCCCCGACACAATGAGAAGAATCCAGGCGCGGAATGGTTTCAGCGCTTGGTTGGAAATGTTGACCTTCTCGATCTTCTCGGTGAGCATTACGCCGAAAAGTATCAACACGAGTATTCCGCCGATATATACGATGACCTGAGTGGCCGCAACGAAATCAGCCGCCAGGAAAACGTACAGGCCGGCGACGCAGAAAAAGCTCAAGAGGAGCGCGAACGCTGAGTAAACGATGTTTTTGGAAAACGCGACGACTCCGGCTCCGACTGTCGTGCCGACCGCCAAGGCGATGAAGACGATTTCTCCCATAATGATTCTATTCCTCGACCCAACTTGCCGCCAGCTGCCCACGGCAGGAAGTGCTCTTTGCCGTTGGCCCACCCGAGTGGTTGGAGGGGCTCGAGCGAGCACTCGAATACCGCGAGGGGTGCGGAATTATTGCTACAACGAGAATTGATGAGAATAAGAAGGCCTGAGAATAGCTTCGGCCAACCATCGTTTCAAGGGGAAACAACTCTCTCGATACGACTAGCTGCCCTCCGCCCCGGCTTCCTCTTTTTCTTTCTTTTTGGGTTTGGCGGGCTCGATTCGTTCGCCTGGTGGAACAAAACGCCTTACGAGATACTGGACATCGCTCGTGCTGCCTTCGAATTCATTCGTATGTCGGATCGCTCCACCCGGACATGGATCCACGCACAAACCGCAGTACATACATTTTGCGATATCTATATCGAAACGCGTTATGTAGCGCTTCTTGGTCTCTTTGTCCTTGACGACCTCGATCTTGATGCACCCGATGGGACAGGCCCTCTCGCATGCCAGGCAGGCCGTGCAGGTTTTCATATCCAGTTCGAGGATCCCGCGATATCTCTCCGGTAGCGTATCCTTGACCGGCTTGGGGGTCCGGTCGGGATACTGAATGGTGATCGGTCGTTGGAGGAGATAACCCAGAGTGACGCTCATCCCTTCCATGATCGAAATGATGGCGTTTTTGATGCGTCCGAAATAGGTGCCTCTAAAGCCGGGGACGGCGTCTGTGGATGCTGTGGTTGCCATTCGAAGCTCCTTTTATCATATAAACGGATTCAGATGGATTTCACTCTTGGCAAGTCGGAAATTCCTTGTGATTTTCATCGCAATGGCGAGTGGAACCATTAGTCCCACAACAAACAAGATGTAGCGCACGTAACCCAGCACGGGAGCTGCATCGGCCAGAACCATCCAGATAATTGTTCCGACAATGTTTGCAAATGAGAACGGAACGAAATACTTCCAGCAAACGTCCATCATCTGATCGACCCTGAGTCGTGGCAGCGTCCACCGTATCCAGATGATGACGAATACGAGGAAAAGAGATTTGAGGATGAAAACGAACGTTCCTGCGACATCCACGGAGCGGTGGAGGAGACCGAACAAATTCGTGTACAGATGCGCCGGCGTATTCCAGCCACCGAGAAACAGCGTCACCGTCAGAGCGGCGATAATGTAAAGATTCGCCCACTCGGCAAAGAAGAAGAAAACAAATCGCATTCCGCTGTATTCGGTATTGTATCCCGCGACCAGTTCGCTCTCTGCTTCGGGTATATCGAAGGGCGTCCGATTACCCTCGGCAAGGGCGCCGATAAAGAAAATGAAAAATGCGATGAATGTAAATGGATTGTGGAAGGCGAACCACTGCCAGGGATACGGTCCTTGAGCCCGGATGATGTCCTGCATCCCCAAGCTGCCGGTGAGCAGGATCACAGGAAGAATAGCGAGGCTTACAGGTATTTCATAGCTCACGATTTGTGCCGCCGAGCGCATCCCGCCGAGGAGCGACCATTTGTTGTTCGAGCTCCAACCGCTCATCAGTATTCCAACGACAACGAGAGACGATATGGCAAGGACGTAGAAAATACCGATGTTCAGGTTGCTGATGATGAGGCCGTCGCCGAACGGGACGACGACGAAAACGGCGAACATCCCGGCAAATACGATGTATGGGGCAAGGAGGAACAGCTTTTTATCGGCGGCAGCGGGGACGAAATCTTCCTTGAGGAAGCATTTCAAGCCGTCGGCGATCCACTGGAGAAATCCCTGAGGACCAACCCGGTTCGGCCCGATCCGGGATTGGATTCTTCCTGCGACTCGCCGTTCCACCCAGCTGGTTATTCCTGCGAACAGGGCCACCCAGAACAGCAGCATGCAGGTGGCAAAAAAAAGCATGATGATCAGGTCGACGATCACCCGAGGTATCTGCTGAAGAAACGGGAGATTGTACACAATATAATCAGCAAGTCTTTCCATTGAAGCTCCTCACCATGCACTTCATCTGTCGATTTCCGGAGCGATAACATCCAGGCTCGAGATGAGCGCCACCATGTCGGCAATCATGATACCTTTGGAGACTTCCTCCATAATGGCCATCGCGCTGAAGGAACCCGTGCGAATCTTGACCCTCTCGGGATTGAGCCCGCCGTTCGAGACGAGGTAATAACCCATTTCTCCCCTTGCGCTCTCGCTGCGGACATACACCTCGCCTTTCGGGGGTTTGAGCTGTCTTGGCAGCTTCGACTGAATCTCTCCCTCAGGCATTTTATCGAGGCATTGGCGGATGATTTTCGATGATTCTCTCATCTCGTCCACCCGCACGATGAAGCGATCGAAACAATCCCCTACTGTTCCGACCTCCCCTTTGCCGACGGGAATGTCGAACTCCACTTGCGGGTAGATCGAATAGGGTTCGTCCTTGCGAAGATCCCATTTGACACCGGATGCCCTGAGGTTTGGCCCGACGAGCGCCCATGCGATCGCTTGTTCTCTAGGGATGATGACGATGTTCGCAAGACGATTGACGAAGATCTCGTTGTATGTAATGAGCCGGTTGAACTCGTCGATGATAGGCTCGAAGTGATCGAGGAATCGCAATGCTCTATCGCGGAATCCGTCGGGCAGGTCGGATGAAACCCCGCCGATTCGAATGTAGTTGTAGGTGAGCCTGGCGCCGCAGAGCTCTTCCAAAAGATCGTTGATCGTCTCCCTCTCCCTCAAGAAGTAAGGAAACGGCGTCACCGCGCCAATATCCATCGCCATCACGCCGAGCATGATCAGGTGGCTCGAAATCCTGTTGAGCTCGGCGGCGATCACTCTCAGGTACTCGGCCCGTTCGGGTACTTGATAGCCGCCCAGCTTCTCGACGGTCAGTGCCCAGGCGAAATTCGAGTTCATTGCTGCAACGTAGTCCACTCGGTCGGTGTAAGGCATGAAACCGTGGTAGGTGACCTTTTCGGCGATTTTTTCAATGCTCCGGTGCAGATAGCCCACGTCGGGCTTGACGCTATGGATCACTTCACCATCGCTGGTAAGCTGAAACCGAAGAACGCCGTGCGTGCTTGGGTGCTGCGGACCCATATTCAGGGTCATTTCTTCGGTGATGAACTCAGTCACTCTGTTTCTCCTTCTCCGGAGCGTCCGCCAGCGGTAATACATCCATCGGTTCGTTGCGCGATGTCCCCATTCCATGGTATTCTTCCTGTTCTACCCAGTCTTTTCTGAGTGGATGCCCCACCCAATCATCAGGAAGCATGATACGCCGCAGATCATTGTGGCCCATAAAGTTGATTCCCATCAAATCATACGCCTCTCTCTCGAACCAGCCGGCGCCGGGCCACACTGTTTGGACAGTCGGCACATCGGGCGCCCCCCTGGGGACGCGAACTTTTAGGACGGAGTAATGCCGGTGCTCGTAGGAGAAGAGGTGATAGACCACCGTGAGGATTTCTCCCTCGTCCACGCTGCTCAGATTGGACAGCGCATCTAAGCGGAGGTCGGGATCGTCTCTCAAGAAACGGCAAATACCGGCGGTCCTTTCCGCCGGAATGACGAGATAGGGATGGTCCGTATTTTCTTCGATCAATTCGAAAGCGACGCCGGGAAATTCCGCCATCACCTTTTCGAGAATATTTTTTTCGTTCATATCGCTAATAGAGTATGTGCGCTCAAGTGATGATCTTCGTGTCCTCGTGCTTCTGTCTGAGCGGCCTGGACCTCTTTATTTGCCGCTGGACGTGTATGAGAGCCTCTGTCAACGCTTCGGGCCTTGGAGGGCAGCCCGGCAGGTAGACATCGACGGGTATGATTTTGTCGACGCCTTTGAGCACCGAATAACCGGGTGAAAACAGCCCCCCGCAGGTCGCGCAGCTGCCCATTGCTATGACAAACTTGGGTTCGGTCATCTGTTCGTAGAGCAGTTTCGTCCGGATCGCCATCTTATATGTCAATGTTCCGGCAACGAGCATGAGATCGGACTGCCTCGGTGTCGGCCTCGGAACCGCACCAAACCGATCGAGGTCCGCCCGGGGTCCACCTGTCTGCATCATTTCGATGGCGCAGCAGGCAAGGCCGAAAAGCATGTACCAAAGGGAGTTGGCTCTACCCCAGTTCAATACGTCGTCGACCCGGGTGGTGATGACGGTTGCTCCCGGTTCTCCGCTGGGGACCAATGACATTGGCTTATACATCTTTCGCTCCTCTAGCCTCGCTCGGTGTCGGTTTGATCCAATCGAGGTCGCCTTTGGCCCACGCATAAATAAGCCCTACAAACAGGATGAGCACGAAAACGAGGATCTCGACGAGGGCCACCATACCCAGTTTCTGCGCAATCCAATTGCGGAAAACCACCGCAACGGGAAAAATGAAAACGACCTCGACTTCGAAGATTAGAAAGATCAGAGCGATCAAAAAGAAGCGGGAGTTGTAGTTGATCCAAGCGGATCCAACGGGCTCTTCGCCGCATTCGTAGGTTGTGCTCTTGACCGAATCATAGCTGGATGGCCGGAAGAGCCGCCCGATGAATAGGACGACTCCGACGAAAGCCATGCCGACGAGCAGGAAAACGATAACGTTGGCGAACTGGAAATACATAGTTCACATGCGGCATTCGCCGCGATTACCCTTTCGTGAATGATCCCATACAGTCGGCAGATAATTTGACCGGCATGCGGCATTGATATCGTTGCAATATACACCAGGCGGGGGGGCGAATAAAGTAAAAAATTCACAATTTGGAGAGAACAGAGGTCCTGTAACCCCTTATTCACAAAAAAGATGAGACATATCAAATGAGATGTGCCGATCAGTAATCCAGAAGGACTTCGACACCTTCGAGCGCATGGACGCTTTCCACGAAGGAGGTGTGTTTTGCTTCCGGGCCGATGTACTCCATGTCGATCAGGATGGCATTTGCGTCTCTCTCGAGAGAGATGTTCTCGGGTGCAACCCGGTGCTCCGAGATAATGCTCTTGAACTGCTGCATGGCCCCCCGCGTCGCCTCAATCCGGAACCTGAGGAAATGGAGCCGCTGCGTCACCTCGAGTCGTCTCTCGAAGCGGCCGAGGGCAGTTAGGGTGAGAATGATGAGGAATGCTGCCACAACCGCTAATAGAAAGTCACCGTGGCCGATCACGAGACCCAGCGCTGCAACGAACCATAACGTTGCGGCGGTGGTCAGACCTGCTACAGAGACGCGTGATCGTATGATCGTCCCCGCTCCGAGAAAACCGATCCCCGTCACTACCTGGGCGGCGATCCTCCCCGGGTCAGCCGTGCTGCCTCCAGCGCGGGCAACTTCGGTGGAGAGAATCATGAGGAGACAGGAACCGAGGCACATGAGCATGTTGGTTCTCATGCCCGCCGGTTTCCCTTTTGTCTCCCGCTCGACTCCGATCAGCCCCCCTATGACGAGCGCGAAGATCAGGCGGAAAATATATTGGGAGAATACGGGGTCCATGCCGGGAATGATCGGCCTGGGCCGTACGCATTGTCAAGGAAATGTATCGGGCGTCCCAGGCAGCGGTGTTTCGGAGGCTTTGTGCAGAACTCCCCTTGCAATTCAGGAATAACGGTGATAAATTTCACAAATTAAGCCAAAAATTGGGGGTTCTTCATGCCTGAGAAGATATTGGGAATGGGTATTACGTTTGACGATGTGCTTCTGATTCCTGGCAAATCGTCCGTTCAGCCATCGGAAGTGAACGTCAGCACACGACTTACAAAGGACATTGCACTCAATATTCCAATTGTCTCCGCTGCAATGGATACTGTCACAGAAGCGGAATTTGCCATCGCGCTCGCCCGGGAAGGTGGGATTGGGATCATCCACAGAAACATGAGCCCTGAGGCTCAGGCGGGGCAGGTGGATATGGTGAAGCGCAGCGAGAGCGGAGTCGTCAGCAATCCCATCACACTGGGACCGGACCAGCTTGTGAGAGACGCCAGGGCGGTGATGCGAAAATACAACATCTCAGGTGTTCCGATTACGGATATGGGGATACTCGTCGGTATGCTCACTACTCGGGACTTGCGCTTCGTCGAGGACGATTCGGTTCCCATTAGAGAATTGATGACATCCGAAGGGCTCATAACCGCCGCGGAGGGAATCTCGATGGAGGAAGCAAAAAGAATCCTCCACGAGCACAGGATCGAAAAGCTGCCGGTCGTTGATTCGAAAAAGAGAATGAAAGGCCTCATTACGTTCAAAGACATAAAAAAGAGCACGGATTATCCGAACGCGTGCAAGGATGAGGAAGGCAGGCTTCGAGTAGGCGCTGCTGTGGGTGTTGGAAAAGACGCAGCACGGCGCGTGGATCTCCTCGTCGAGAGTCATGTAGATGTGATCGCGATCGACACGGCCCATGGGCATTCGGAAAATGTGATCGACACACTAACGAAAGTCAAGACACGGCACAGAAACCTTCAGGTAATTGCGGGAAACATTGCAACAGCAGCTGCGGCGAGAGATCTCATCAAAGCGGGCGCGGACGGAATCAAGGTCGGCGTGGGGCCGGGAGCGATCTGCACGACGCGGGTGATTGCAGGCATCGGGGTTCCTCAGATCACCGCTATCATGGAATGTGCCGCCGTTGCTGGAAAAGTTGGGGTGCCGCTCATCGCCGACGGAGGCGTGAAATACAGCGGGGACATCGTCAAGGCAATCGCTGCCGGTGGGGATACGGTAATGATTGGAAGCCTGTTCGCAGGCGCCGACGAGACGCCGGGAGAAATCGTCCTTTATGAGGGCCGGAGCTTCAAGATTTATCGTGGAATGGGATCTGTGGAGGCGATGAGGCAGGGAAGCCGGGATCGTTACGCACAGGAGGATGTGGCGGAAGAGACCAAGCTTGTCGCAGAGGGAATCGAGGGACGAGTACCCTACAAAGGAAAGCTCTCGGAATCCGTGTTCCAGCTCGTCGGTGGATTGCGTGCCGGTATGGGATATTGCGGAGTCCGGACCATAGATGAGCTCAAAAGGAAAGGCAGCTTCATCCAGGTCACTGCGGCTGGGCTTAGAGAAAGCCATCCGCATGATGTCATTATCACCAAAGAAGCCCCTAACTATCGTCTCAGCCAGATCGACAATCGTCGCTAGAGAGATTTATTGCCCTCCGGTATTCCCCTGGATTGGGAAAGCAATCTCAACCAGCCGGAACGAATGAACCAAAACTCATCTGTCCACCATGACGTGGCACGGCCAAATCAACCGAACCCTCTGGGAGATTGAAGCTCTTCTCGAAAAGGATCCGAAGCGCTTCGTCCTGCGGCGAGAACTGCTTCGGACTCATTTTCTCCAACGTTACGAGTTCGATCGGAACCTTCATATTCCGAGAGATGATCGCTCGTTCCTTTTTCTGCAACAGGAGCCCGCGGCTGTCTGCTTGCTGTTCCACGGCGGCAACGGCACACCGGCGGAAATGAGGGATCTCGGCAATTGTCTGTACGCGAAAGGCTATACAGCTTATTGTCCGCGATTTTTCAGGATGGATTCCAAAGACCGGATGGTTTCCTGGGAATCGTGGTTGACGTATGCCCAAAACGCTCTTCAGGTCTCCAGGCGATACTCGGAAGAAGTATATATCATCGGACTGAGCATTGGCGGAACGCTCGCTTTGATATTGAACAAAATGCACGAGGTGAACGCTTTCGTGCTCCTCTCTCCCGCACTTTTCCCCCGGTACACCATGAAGGAACGGGCAGCCGAAGTGGGGAGGCGTGTTGCACCGACGTTTTTTTATCGAGTAGCCGGCTGGAACGGCGAACTCGCCAAAGCGATGGAACACGCTAGAGAACATCCGGCGGAAGTCAGAGCACCCATGTTAGTGCTCCAGGCAAGGGACGATAAAAGGCTATCCACCCGCGGGCTAAAATTTCTCCGGCGTTTGGCTGTACATCCGATGAGCCAGGTCAGGCTCCTGCCATTTGGATCGCACATTCTCACTCGCGGCAAAGCAAGGGAAGAAGCCTTTGAGCGGATAAGCGATTTCCTGCAGGCGGTTCAGTCTCAAGGAAACCACCGAACGGGGACCGGCAGGCGATCTTCGTAAGGGTGCTGGGTGATGGGGATTCCTCACCTGCGCTCACTATGAAGAATGACGGATCAAGACGCGCTAGCGGAGGCGACTCCCTTTTGGACGCGAGGCTTTATGGCTCAATCCAGGTGTTTTTTGAGTGGGATTAAATAGTGCAAGGATCGATTAATCGTCGATCTTGAAATAGAACGACTCATCGATTAGCTGAATGGCTTTGACGAGTTTTTCGAGCTCGATTCTCAGCTCGGGATCTTTGGATTTCCGGTACGCCGAGTAAAGATCGAGGAAGCGATCGCGGAGTTCTTTGAGCTCTTCGCTTTCTTGGTACTTGTCGATTGATCTTTCAAGGTGATAGATGTCTCCGTTTCCCAACCTCTCTAGTATGTTGAAGTATTCGCCCCGCATGTGGCTGAGGATCTCCACGTAGTTTTCGAATCCCCGGGATAGCTTTTCGAGAACCTCACTGATCGCCGTCGGTTTCCGGAACATCGACTGGCTGTAAGAATAGGCAAACTGATAATATGCTTTTCCTTTCCCCATGTGGGCTTCTTCCGTGTGTTTGAACAGCGGTGAAGAAACGCCCCTGCCATCTGGATTTCGAAAGATGCCAATTGATATGAGAAGAAAATCTGCATTGGTCTTGTAAATAGTGTATTTCAGCCGAACATCCGACGAGTCCTTTATCTTTTCGAACAGGCTCTGGTCATAAGGGGAGAGGTATTTTTTCGCCCTGCGGTGATATTCGGGATTCATGAACGAGCACAACAAGTTTGCGAGATATACGTTTACGTCTTCATCGTAGAAATCATGATTTGAAGGATAGCCTGTCTCCATCCGGCTGTAGAGGAGACAGTTCATCATGAAGAAGAAATCGGGTTCGATCTCTCTTTTGCTGTTCGATCCAAAGTTGATGTGAGATTCGAGTTCCACTGGTGTCTTTCTGTTGATGATAAGTGTTCATTCCCCCAATTCTTTGACCACGAAAAACAGCAAGCATTATGCCACCACGCAGTATCTGCTGTTTCTGCAGGTAATCTTGGGGACCACTCCCTTTCGCTGATTTCCAGTCCCTGAGGCTGATCTGGGACCCCTGCCTAAAATTTGATCGTGGAGAAATTATCGAAAAAGGCGGAGTGGAGAGCAGATGTGCTGCAAGCTACATTATATAATTGTGAATTATTATGATATAGCAAATCCAAAAGGCGTTTAGAGTGCCCATCAAATCTGATTAATTAAGATCGCTTTGGTATTTTCAACCTTCGAAAAATCCGCTATAATGAAGCTCGTGAAACCGCCCAAAGGCGCTTAACTCCTTTAGAGAGTGCTAGTTTCTCAGCCTGCTTTGCACCAGCCCTCTTTACTGCTGGGTCGCCGCGCCAAAAATGGAAGGCGCGCCATAACAGGGGGTGAACATTGAAAATCGGTTTCCTGCAACTCAGGCCAAAATTCGGCGAAGTCAAGGAAAACGTAAGAAGTGCCTTGTCGCTTCTGAAAAACGTCTCTGACGCGACGATCGTCCTGCCCGAGCTGTTCAATACGGGTTATTTGTTCCGCAACCTCGAGGAACTCAAGGAATTAGCAGAGCCGATCAACCGCGGATATACGGTGCCTGCTCTCAAGAAGGTCGCGAAACAGCGGGGACTCAACTTGGCCTTTGGGATGGCAGAAGTGAAGAATAGAAAGTACTACAATTCGTCCGTCCTGATCACCGCCAAAGGAAAAGTATACAGCTATCAGAAGACTCATCTTTTCGACAGAGAGAAGCTCTTCTTTCAACCTGGGACCAAGGCCTACCAGATCTACCCGGTTGACGGCACGAAACTGGGGATGATGGTCTGTTTCGATTGGATTTTCCCGGAGGTCACCAGAATCCTTGCATTGAAAGGCGCTCAGATTATTCTTCATCCCGCAAATCTCATTCTTCCATGGGGCCAGGATGCGATGCGAACCAGATCGATAGAGAACAGGGTATTTTCCATTACTGCGAATCGGATCGGCACCGAGAAACGAGGCAACCTCTCGCTGTCGTTCAGCGGTAGAAGCCAGATTGTCGATCCGAAGGGTAATATTCTGGCAAGTGCTGGAGAGCGGAGCGAATCGCTCAAGATCGTCGAGATCGATGCGCGCGAGGCCCAGGACAAGATGGTGACCGCCAACAACGATCTATTCAAGGATCGAAAAGTATCGCTCTACAAGTCTCTCGTTGGCAGGAATACCGGTTAGGCATGACGGCTCCGTTAGCTCAACAATGACACGTTAAAAGCAACGCTGTTCCCACCCGGCTCTTGCAAACTGCAAAGGTCACTCACTCCTACAGTACGTATTTGCTGCTTCAGAACCGATTTAATCATAAAGAGTTAAGCACGTACCGGGTCTGTATTACACGGCCGGGTGCTGGCATAGTACTTGCGATCCAACCCACGAAACACCCAGTTTTTTCAATACGTTCGAAAGTAACGTCTCGCTCAAAAAGGAGATAAGCTGTGGATGCAAAGCGACCTCCAGCGCTGACTTCGCCTTGGAAAATCGGCTTTCTCGTTTCACTGCTACTTATTTTTCTAAGCGTCGGCGTGAACTACATGCTTTTTAGAATATTTCACCTATCGTGGAGCTGGATTGGATTAGAGGAAGGGAATTGGTTCTTCAACAAGGATCGATTTGTTCGTGAAATGTTCCCGCTCATGGCCCTCATTGCCCTCGCCTCACTCATCGCTTATTTTGCGATTACGTCGGCGGTTCGAAGGTACAAAGCTTATTTGGATTCCGGACATGATTATCGGAATCTCATAACAATGGTCAAAGGGATCAGAGATCTCGACGACGAGAATGTTATCAGAAAATTAAGCAAGTATCCGGAGCTTCGTGATTTTCTTAGAAACGTGCGAGAGCAAGCCAAGGAAAGAGATCTAGCGCTTGCCGAACGTGAAGATGCTGTTGCCGAAAGAGAGCAGCAAAATGTTTCCTCTGATCTCATCAGAAGAGAAAGCGAATCGCTTGCGCGGGCGATTTTGGAGTTGTCGGATGGCGGATTAATCGGAGACGTGAAAACTACCGTTCCGGATCTCATGCCAATTGAGAAAGCAATCCACGGGCTTGCAAACTCGGGTGGTGCCCAACCTGGAGCCGTTGACCTAGGAAAACTTCATGGCGTGCGTAAGGACGTCGATGAAGCGATCAAGTATTTGAAAAGCCGCTTGGCCGAAAGCTCAAAAGAGCACAAAGCGAGCTGCAGCGTTGCTCAGGAGATCGAAAATCAGTTATCCCAGCTGAATGCAGTTCTGGCCAGCACGGGCGGGGTAACTCCCGCGGGAGCGGGCGGTACCGATTTCACTGGACTGGTCCAGTCGATGGATACGATAGAGCGGCTGTCCCTGGTTCTTGCAGATCTTGGCGAAGAAGCCAAGGGCATCGCAATCAATACGGCGCTGCAAGCCGGGTCGGGCGAGGGGGCGGTGGCAGATCTCATACAGTTGGCTGAAGATGTCCGCGGTGTCGCGTTGAAGTTTACGGACATGGCCCAATCCTATCAGGAAGCAATCGAACAAATGCGCAAGTCGATGGCGGGCGTGGAAGCTTCACGAGCAACGCCCGCTGGGGAATGCGAAGAGGGCCGGAATGTCGCACAGGTAGCTTCCGCGCTCAAAAGTAAAGTCTCACTGTGGGTCGAGCGCATGGTAGTCCTTTCGGATCAGATCAAGAACGTCGAGAAAAGCTTGGGACTAACGTTTGGGCCGCTCCAAGAAAAACTGGCCAACCTCAGAGAAGAGGGTGCGAAGCTGAGCGTGGAACCGACTGGCAAAGAAAGAGCGGCTAAGGGTCTCCAAGTGGAGACAGCTGGAGGCGGCTCGCCTGAGGAAGATCTGCAGGTAGAGACGAGCGCACCGCCGGGACTCGAACAAACAAAATCCGCTTCTACGGTGTTTTCCCAAATGGGAGCTCCCTCTCAAGACATACCAGGCCTCGAGAGCAATACGGGTCAGGTTTTCGACCAAGAGCCTAAAGAAGGGGAGATGTTCGCCGAACTCTCGAAGGCGGATTCAATCGAGAAAGATGAAGACGTAACGTTCGAAGAAATCTCGTCGGAGAAGCTGGAAAAGCAGCGGGGAACGCCTTTGCGGCGTAAACGGCAGGACCCATCTGAGAGTGAACCGCCAGAAGAGACGATTGCAATAGAGCCTCCCAGCTCAGGATCCCCACTTGGAGGTCCTGCGGGCGAGGATACTGCGAGCGCTGATACATTCGAGGGAAAGATTGCTTTTGATCTGAGCAAAGCTACTGGATCCGAAGCCCAAGATTCTGAGGACTCGGAAGGCATGTACGACCACAACGCATTCTCATTTGAGGACATGAAAACAGCGGGGCGGCAGCAGATCCCAGCACAGAAGGCCGATTGGAAAGGTGCATTAGATGGTGCAACGGATGAAGAAGAAGTCATCGATCTTTACGAGCTCGGCGCTGTGGATTTCGTTTAGATTTGAGCTGATAAGCTTTTGGAGGAGTACATGAAACCCGCCCTAGACAGCCTCGGATTGTTTATCGCGCAGGTTAAGCAGCATGCAGCAGCGCTCACCGAACTCTTGACGAAGGGCTCGAGTGTCGACCAGGCAAGCGACCTGATGGAAAGGTGTATCGTCTCGACCACTATGCTTGCGGGCAGCACATCGGTCATGGGATTAGAAAGCTGGCAGGATTGCTTATCTGCTTGCGAAGCCCTGCTATCTCGCTACCGCAGTCTTTCGCTCCCGTGGGATGAGAAAATCGCCCAAGTGCTTTCCGAGTTGATCGAGAAAGAGGATCTGCTTGTGTCAGCCCACGCTGGCGGCGAGATTGGTGACCTGTCCTCCATCGTGTCCGCAGAAGAGATTCAGGCGTTGCTGGAGGAGGCCAACGTATTGCTCGATACCGAACCGGTTACTGTAGCTCCCGAGGCGGATTCGAAGCCGGAAGGGGGATCGGCGGGGGGCGGGCGGAAATCCACGGGAACCGGGATTGCAGCGGAAATGAGTGGGGAGGCAGGCGCAGCGGAGAAAGCTGCAGGAATTGATGCGAGTCAGAGGGCATTCCTAGCTGGAACGACAGCGTCTCTCAAGAAAGCCGCCAATTCTCTGTTCGATGGATTGTCGGTCATTCAGGGCGACAGGGGCGAAATATTGGATGGCTCGCTCATGGACATTCGCAAGCAGCTTTGTCTCCTTAGTTTTTTTGCACGCTCAATGGGTGGGATATTGAGGCAAGACTCAGGCGAAAATCTCCACACGGTCACATCATCGCTCGAGCCTGCAAAAGTGGCGCTTAAAGATTACGCGGGCGGTCTCTGCAGGAGCGGGGAGAGACATGTTGATATTGCTTTCGGGGGCACTCAAAATGAAGTGGATGCAGGTCTACTTTTCCATATCGAGCGAGTGCTTCAGTGGATGATTCACGATGTATACGTTCGATGCGAAGAACCTCATCTCAAAATCGATGTCGAGGTCAGTGAGAAAAACGGGGCGCTGTGGTGGAAAGTGAGAGATAACGGGGAGAACTTCATAACAAACTCGAGAGTAGACCATGATGAGTTACTGGCATTCTATCCCTCCCTCAAGGAGGTTCGCAAAACACTCCAACATCTAGAAGGCGTCTTATGGGTTGAGCCCGATGAAAACCACGACACCCGTTTTGCATTCTCGACGCCTCTGTCCAAGGAGCAGATTAGATTCTTGGTCTGGGGTAAAGGGGAGAAAAGCTTCGCAGTTCTTTCAACACAATTCTGCACGACTTTGCAGGTAGAGTCTACTTCGGTCGAGTGTGATTCGAGAGGAGAACATTTGGTAATAGACGACCGCAGAGTTCCGTTAGTGAGATTGGAACTCGTCTACCCCGAGGCGCCTGGAGAAGGGAATGAGATCGCAGTCATAGGGGCTGTTGAAAAGAGAGTTGCATTTTACGTGGAGGGTGAAGGGCGACACGAGGAAGGTCTCTGGTTGAAGGACGCCATACCGTTGTGGAAAGGGCTTCCCAGTGGGGTGGCTCAAGTGGGACGCCGGAGAATCCCGCTCATTGAAGCAAAGGATCTGTTGGAGAGATATCTATATGCCTCGGAAGAAGCTGTTGAAGCGGAAGTTTCTGGAGGAGTGGTACAAGAAGACAAGGATCTTTCCCAAGCTCAGGCAACGCTGGAGAAAGGTTCTCCATCTCCTCCAGAACTAAATACAGAGGGAAAAGAGGTCGATGTGCTCGTGGTGGAGAGAAGTGATGCCGTGAAGGAGGCGTTCGAGTCTGTATTAGCAAGAGGGAATTACAGAGCGAAAGTCGTGGGTAAGCTTGATGAGGCGATGGAGATCATAGAAAACAGCACTCCGCGTCTCATCATTAGCGAGTTCCGAATGCCTTCGATGGCGGCGAAGAAACTAACACAGGCCTTAAGGAAGGAAGGCAAAAACATCCCCGTGCTGGTGACGACATCTCACTCAGGGGCCAATGCCGAGCTCCTCGTAGAGAAACTGGGTGTTTCAGGCTACCTCAGCAAGCCCCTCGATGACGACGCCGTTTATGCGAAGGTCACTGACATTCTGCGAGAGGAAAACGGTTCCGGCGAATGACCCGGATCCAAGATTGGCTGGTTGCGGGGCCTAATAAGCTAAGACGTTTAATCATAAGCGCTTCCATTGGGTGAATATCCATTGGCATTGAGGCCGCTTTTCCAATAGTGGCGGTGGTTTTGGTACAGATCGTGCAACCGCTTGAAATGGGTGAGATACTCAGAATACGATCGGCAAGCAAAAGGATGGAAAGTTATGAGCAAGTGGAGAGAATCTGATTATTCCAGCATTATCATCGGCGGCGAGGATGCGGATGTCGTGATGACTTCGGTGGAAGCAGCAGAGTATCTCAAGATGCATGTCAAAACGGTTTGTAGGCTTGCAAAAGAGAAGAAAATTCCTGCGAAGAAGGTGGGCAGTGAGTGGAGGTTCCTCAAGAGCGTTTTGGATAAATGGCTTGCCCAGGAGGTGGTCTAGAGAGGCGTCGCCCGTGAGATTTCACCTCTCTGCTTTCCCCCCAATGCCGGACCGATCACCACCATACCACGAGAGTGCCAATGGCCAAAACGGTCATAGAGAAAGTCCCTTCAAAAAGCTCCGGTGTAACAGTATTTAAAATCACCGGCACTCTCGGTTTCCACGAAAAAGAGAACCTTATCAAGCTGTTTGATGAGTGCGAGAAGCACGGGATTAGCAAGCTCGTAATGGATTTTTCCGAGTTGACATCACTTGGAGGAGGGTGCGCCAAAATCATTCGCGAAAAGGCCGATTCGGGGGATTTCTTCATCGGTGTGGCAGGTGCATCGAAGACGACTCTGAAATTCCTACGTAATGAAGATGAGCCAGGGCGTGTTCGCTTCGCATCGACTGTAGAGGAAGCGATGGAAGAGATCGGAAGCGGATCTGGCGAGGAAGTCGTTGTGGAGCACCCCGCGAAAAAATCCGCTTCAACCTCCGCGGCTAAGAAACAGAAAGCCAAGAAGCTCCAAGCGAAGGAAAAAGAACCCAAGGTGTCGGCTCGTGTGGAAGCTGATCACGCGAAAGAGGATGAGATTGAAAAGCATGAAACCGATGGAGCCAGATCCGAGGCACAAAATCGCACCGCACCTGATACCGGCGACAATGGACTACCGAACGTGATCTGTCTCGGCCACGACGCCAACGGCGTCGTGAGCGAAGAAAGCACGGGAGAGCCCGTCGACGAGTGGTACGCTGATGCGCCTGTGCCGGGTCTGGAGGGGGCGCCGATCGAGGAGAAATCGGCGGATCTCGAAAAATCATCGGATAGGAAGCTCAAGAGAAGGTTGGTGCAATATAGCTCGCTTCTCTCGATCAGCTCGGATTTCAACCGAATCATGGAGAAATCGAAGCTTCTGGACACGATTCTTCTTACCACGATCGCCCAGGTTGGCGTGGAATCTGCAGCCTTCTTCGAATACCGGGAGGATGGGCTCGAGCCGATCGCGGCGAAGGGGATCGAACTCGAACAGTGCACCCCGCTGGTTCTCGAAGGGACAGGGGATGGACGCATCTGGGAAGGTGATGAAATCTTGGAGATGTCTGATTCTCCGATCGAGGAAGAGTCCAAAAAGAAAGCCCTGTCATCGGGATTTGCTTGGGCGGCTCCTGTGATCATTTATAACGAATTCAGAGGGCTTGTTCTGATCGGCAAGCCAATCAAAAAAACATTAAACGAGGATTCGCTCGAAGTTCTGAACATAATTGTCCGGCAAGCCGCAGTTGCTTATGAAAACACCCGCCGTTTCGAGGAAGAAAGTGAGCGAATCCTTGGTCTGGTCCAGAGTCTTATCTCGCTCATCGAGGAGAGAACCCTTGCGAGGGGCAACACGTCGCTCATCGCAGGTCACTCGTATATGCTCGCAAAAAAGATGCACTACCCGGACGAGCTCATCAAGGATCTGATGTTCGGCGTGGTACTTCGAGACATTGGGATGATCAAGGTGAGCGACCTCATTGTAAGGAGTCCCAGGGAGCTCGGTAAGGAGGAGTGGGAGATTATCAAGAGGCACCCAATCGACGGTGCCGACATGCTTAGGAAGATGAAGTTCTCGGACCACGCCGTCAAGATTGTCCTGTGCCATCATGAGCGGTATAACGGCGAGGGTTATCCGAATCAATTAAGGGGCGGTGAGATTCCTCTCGGCGCCAGAATCGTCTCGGTCGTAGAGAGTTATGGGGCGATGTTGCAGGACCGTCCGACAAGACCTGCGCTGACGCGCGAAGAGGCTTTGAACACTTTGAAGGAAAATTGGGGGATGCGATACGACCCTGAGGTCGTCGAACAATTCGTCGAGATCATCGAAGAAGAAATACGCACGGGAGAAAACAAACAATACATGAGCAGCGAATTTTTCAGCGTCTAGAGGTGAATAGTCATGCAAGAAGATATCCTCGTCGTCGATGACGATCCGGATGTTCTGGACATTCTAAGCGAAACGCTCAATAAGCGGGGTTATAACGTTGTGGTTGCCCTGGATGCGCAGTCTGCGCTCCGGTCTTTCAAGCGGAAGCAACCCAGCCTCGTGATCCTGGATATCATGCTGCCGGATATGGACGGCTTGGAGGTCTTCAAGCGGATGCGCGCAGACCAAGCGGATCGCTACATTCCGATCCTCTTCCTCTCGTCTAACGGCGATCTGGAGACAAAGCTAAGCGGATTCGATATGGGGGCGGAAGATTACCTGGTAAAGCCGGTTTCGCTGAAGGAATTGAATGCTAAGATCGGGAAGATTCTAAAACGCACGTCCCAGGCCCAGGCGCTCTGGGAAGAGCGCGAAGCGTTGGAAACGGAAGTAACGAAGGAGCATGAGAATTACATTCATATCAATAAGCAGCTAAAGAAGCAGGTCCTCGCTATGAAGACGCTTTTTTCCATATCGCAGGACCTGACCCGCATCCTCGAACTGGATGAATTGATCAATGCCTTTGCACTCACGATTGTTGGAGAGCTGAGAATCTCGAGTATGGCGTTTTTCGCCCTGGTGAGCGAGAACAGCAAGATCCTCAGCCTACGGGGAGTCAAAGGTTTCCGAAAGGAGAAATTCGCAGGTCTTGAAATACCCAGAGACTGTGCCTTCGTTGAATGGCTGGGAACCCGGGCCAAGCCCAAAAAGATAGTGAGGAGCAACGACCGCACGTGGGTCAAGCGACTTCCAGACATCCGGTTGGCTGCTTTCGAGTACGCAACGCCAATCATGATCAAGGACAAGATGAGAGGAATCGTTTTCACAGGGCCAAAGCTGAGCAGGGATGATTACACACCATATGACCTCGATATGCTGCAGTTCATTTGCAACTCCGCTGGAGTCGGTATGGAGAATGCACGATTGTTTAAAGAGCTTCAGACAACGTATCTATCAACGGTAAAAACGCTTGTTTCCATTATCGAAGCGAAGGATAGCTATACGAGGGGCCATACGGAACGGGTTGCGGAGTACGCCATAGCGATCGCAGAAAGAATGAATCTTCCCCAAGAGGAGCAAAGGCGGATCGCATTCGGTGCGGTCCTTCATGATATCGGTAAACTCGGGGTCCTGGAAAAAGTCCTCAATAAAAAGGAGCAGTTGGATACTGAGGAATGGAAGATATTGAAAGCCCACCCCGAAGTCGGAGCCAGCATCATCGAGAATATGGAGTTCCTTACGGGAACGGTAGAACTGGTGCGGCATCACCATGAAAACTGGAATGGGAAAGGTTACCCGGATGGGTTGAAAGGAGAGGAGATCCCAATTGGATCGAGAATCATTGCAGTCGCAGATGGCTTCGATGCAATGACAACAGATCGTCCCTACCGTAAAGCGCTAAAATGGACCGAAGCCCTCTCGACAATCAAGGAAGGCTCCGGCATCCAATACGATCCCGAAGTTGTGCGGAGCTTCGAGGAGATTATCAGAGACAAGAACTTCAGAAAACGAATGAGAGAAAAGCATTCCAATCCATAACTCTCCCTCCACTCGTCTATAACAGATATTGTCGGTTCCCGTGCACATGCATGGGATATCGTCAACTGCGTTTCCGATGGCATATATGTCCTTACGCTCCATTTCCTCTTACATTTGACCGACTCGGCGACCTGCTGAACTGCCGGTTGCTGTAAATCCAGTGGACGGACCGGGCAGCAGCCGGTGAGCTCAATTGGAAAATACCGCACGGAGAATTTCATAATCCGTATCGCTGCAATGAGATATATAAACCTTTAATGATGATTCTGGCGGTTGCTTGGCACTTGTTTTGCGATGACGAGAAGCTGGCAATGCGAGACTTGGAGAGATGAGGGGTAAGCATGTGTGAAGTGTTGGGTTTGGGATGATGTGGTGCAACGCATAGAGTGCTTCTCATCTCCTAATGGAAAAAGAGGGAGTCGGATCAAGCGTGGATTGGGAGGAACCACGTTGCGGTCCTTGGAAAGCCAGCTTTTAGCGGCCGGACACTTCGAACGAGGCACCTAACGGAGCAGTTAGGTAATCTTAACTTCGCGGCTAGCAACTGCAGAGGGTGTTGCTAAATGACCCGCCAATCGGGCGGGCTGTTCCGACGTGCTTCAGAGAGGAACACCATCGCTTGCAGGTCTTTTCAAAAGAGCTCCCTCTTTTTTCATTGCTCGTGCAGATGCTGGCTCAATCCGGTATTGAGTGGAAGAACGCGTCCCCGGGTTCCAAGCCTTTCCGACCGGCACGGCTCCTTCGAAGATAAGGGCATGCGCAGGACTCATCATATTCTGCACTTAGAAATGCCTTGTAACGCCTGAGCCAGATCCCTATCATTAGCATAACTCGAATGCTTAAGAGCGGTTACCGCGCCGGCTAAGTATGGCTTGTTTTGCGGATAACTGCTTGCGCTTCTCCCTCTTCATGGCGGTGTGCTCATGCCTCATCGGCAGGTGGATAACAGCGTAGTCAAGAGAACTTTGCCCAATGGGCTTACTGTTTTGGTAAAGGAAGACCACTCCAGCCCCGTAGTCGCTATTAATGTGTGGATGAATGTCGGATCAGTTAATGAGGCTGAAGAAATGAGCGGTTTGGCCCATTTCCAAGAGCATATGGTTTTCAAAGGGACCGAAAAGTACGGGGTTGGAGAGATTGCCAACCTCATCAAATCGGCCGGAGGGAATTTGAATGCCGGAACGAGCTATTCCTACACGATGTACTATGTCGTGCTGCCTTCCCGAGCTTTCTCTCTCGGTCTTGCCGTTCAAGCGGATGCAATGATGCACTCCACCTTCGATCCAGATGAGTTCAGGAAGGAAAGGATCGTCGTTTTGGACGAAGCCAGGATGTATGATGATCAACCGGATGCGTACACTTTCTATCGGACCATGGAACTGGGTTTCAATGTCCACAACTACAGACGGCCGATTGCCGGTTATGAAAGCGTGTTGGAAAAAATAAGCAGAGATCAACTGCTCGATTTCTACCGAACATATTACAGGCCGTCGAACGCTATCATCACTGTAGTAGGGGATGTGGACCTCAATAGAGCTTTCGATAAAATCGAGGAAGTCTACGGCGAATGGCAGGATCGCTCCTCACAGATTTATGAGTCACCTGAAGAGCCGGAGCAGAAGGAATTCCGCTTCAAGTCGTTCAGGGGTAGTATCGATCATGCATATATGGGTCTAGGCTTCCATATTCCAGATATACTTCACGACGATTATCCCGCACTCGAAATGCTGACAGAACTCCTTGCCGCCGGACGGAGTTCCAGGCTTTATCTGAATGTACTGGAGAAAAAGCGCCTGCTAACGACGTTCCACGCAGAGGTGCTGGCGGAGAAGTGGCCGGGATTTTTCCAGATTTACGCATCGATGCCTGCGGAAAAATGGAATGCGGCAAGGAATGCAATCTTTGATGAGCTGCAGCGTTTCAAGAACGAAGCCGTGAGCGAGGAAGAGCTTATTAAAGCAAGGCGCCAGCTTCAGAAATCGATTTACTCCGAGCTGGAAACGATGGAAGGGCAAGCATCAAATCTCGGCTATTACGAAACGTTGGGGGATTATAGGCTGGCTGAAAGGCATCGCGAGGCGATCAGCAAAGTTACAGCAGATGAAATCGTCGCCGTTGCGAACAAGTATTTCAATCTGAAGAACTGTTCGGTGGTTGCCTATTTGCCGACGGACGATACAGTGCCGGAACCAGACGCCGGCGATGTGGAGAAGGTGTTGGAGCAGAGGCTTTCACGCCCCCCGGCGCCGGTGTCTTTTCAAACACCCAGGCCAGGGGAAAAAGGTCCTGCGCGCGCCAGCAAATCCAAGGCTGCTACCGTGAAGACCCGGCAAGCAGAGAAGACGCAAATAGAAATGCTGCGGCTGGCAAACGGCGTCCGCGTTCTCGTCAAAAGGAGGACTTCTGTCCCGCTCGTTGCGTTGATCACGATGGTTCAAGGCGGACCTCGCCTGGAGCCGAAAGGAAAGGCTGGCCTCTCCCTGCTCACCTTCCGTTCGCTCCTCAAGGGGACCGCATCCTTTTCTGCTGAGGACATCGCCAAGACGGTTGAGGGATTCGGGGGAAGCATCGAGAGCTTCTCCGGTTTCGACTCGGGAGGTGTTTTCGTCAACGTTTTATCGGATAATGCAGAGGCGGTTCTCCCCGTGTACAAGGAGATTGTTCGCAGCCCGGATTTTTCCAAGAAAACGGTGGAAAAGGAAAAGGAAAAGCTTTTAGAGGAACTCGCGAAACGGCGTGATAACCCCATTCAGTTCGGAATCGACAATCTCTTTCTGAACGTCTTCGGTGATCATCCATATTCTCGTCCCTTTCTTGGTGAAGAATCCCAGGTTAAGCGGCTTGCAGCGGAAGACTGCAAGAAATGGTACGAGCGAATCCTCGTTCCCGACAATATCGTGCTGTGCTTCGTAGGGGATATTCCGAGGGACAGGGCTGTAGACATCGCCGAGCAGCTATGCGGGGACCTGGAGATAAGCGAGGTACCGGAGCCCGAGATCGAAGCTCCTCAATATCCTGTGCATCCAGGCTTACATGAGCTCAGGCGCCCGCAGATCAAGCAAGCCGTTGCGTTGGCAGGATTCACCGCGCCGCCGATGATGAGCAAAGAAGCGATTAGTCTCGAGGTGCTGAACGGGATTCTCACGGGTCTCGGCGGAAGACTTTTCGTGGAGCTCAGGGATAAGCGCTCGCTCGGTTATATGACGGGATCCGCGCTTGTTTCACTGAAGGAACGTTCCTTGTTTTTTGGCTACGCGAATCCAACTCCGGACAGAGTAAATGAAGCCTTGGAGATTATCATCAATGAGCTGGTGAAGATGGGGGCAGAAACGGTGAGTGATGAAGAGTTCGAGCGGGCCAAGGAATGGCTGCTCGGCACCCAGATCATGAGGCTTCAGAGAAACCTGGCTCAGGCAGTTGCCTATGGGACATACGAGGTTCTCGGCTTCGGGTATGATGTTGTGGACCGGACGCGGGAGATCATCCAGGAAATTACCAAGGCAGATATCATGAAATCAGCTGCTGCTGTCTTCGATGAGAATAAGGCCGCGCTTGTTGCACTTCTTCCCGGTGAAGGATCTTCTGACGAATGATTGTTCACCAAATTCCCTTCATCATCTCACGTAGCGGAGGCAGGGCTCGGGACGGTTTCTTCCGTTCCCAAGCCGAAGTTCTTGAGCAAGTCGTTCCTGAGGGTTTTCGTATCGATCTTCCGCTTTAGCTTTCCTCCCTGTGCATATGCGATGGTTCGTGTTTCTTCCGAGACCACGATGATGATTGCATCGGTCTCTTCGGATAAACCGAGGGCGGCGCGGTGACGTGTGCCGAGGGTTGCGGATAGCCGCTGGTCTTGTGTCAAGGGGAGAATACATCCCGCTGCGACAACCCGATCGTTCTGTATGATCACGGCGCCGTCGTGCAGGGGGCTTGGGGGGGTGAAAATCGTTTCTAGAAGCTCCGCGCCCACTTTAGCGTCGATTTTGGTGCCGGTTTCCACGTAGTTTTTCAAACCCATATCCTTTTCCAAAACGATGAGCGCGCCAAGCCCTTTCTCGGTCAGGTGGGTGCACGCTTTGATGATTTCGGGGATGATCCCGGTCTCTTCCACTCTAAAGTATCGGCGAAGAAAGCTGTGCTGCCCGATGGAAGCGAGGGCCCGGCGCAATTCGGGCTGAAAAATGATGACGAAAGCGATGACCCAAACCGTCTTGAGGCTCGAAATGATCCAGTTCAGCGCGATGAGGTTGATCCATTGGGCAGCTACGGAGAGGACGAAGAGGATAATGAGCCCGATGAACATGTGCACCGCTCGGGTTCCCTTCATCAGAATGAAAAGCCTGTAGAGCAGATAGGACACGACCAGGATGTCGAGTATGTCGATTATTAGATCTGTAGAAATGAAGCCCATCGAAATCCCATCGTAAGGGTGAGGATTCTAGCTGTCTATAGAGTATGCACTCCCATCGGCCATCGCGTCCAGCACCTTCAGCAGCTCGACCGTTTCCTTTACATCATGCACCCTGATGATCTCAACGCTTTCGGACCAGCAACGAGCAGCTACTGCGAGACTTCCGGAAAGCCTATGATCAGCGTCCGCATCGAGGAGTTTTCCTAGAAAGCTCTTACGAGACCCTCCAACGAGAACGGGATACCCGAGGGACCTGATTTTTCCGATGTTGTCGAGTAGTGCGAGATTGTCACAAAGGCGCTTGCCAAATCCAATTCCCGGATCGACAACGATGGAATCCCCAGCGATGCCTTTTCCCCTTAGTTGGTGGGCACGTTCAGATAGAAAGTCTGTGACTTCGCGGACAACATTGGAGTAAGTCGGATCGTCCTGCATTGTCTTTGGATCGCCTTTCATGTGCATGATGACTACCGGCGCCTTGTACCTCAGGAGCACTTCGACCATCCTCGGATCGCGGCAAGCACAAACGGCGTTGATCATATGGCAGCCGAGCCTGAGGGCTTCCTCCGCGATGAAGGGTTTCTGCGTGTCCACTGAGATAGGAATCTGAATCTTCCCAATAATGGCTTCAAGAACCGGCCCGATCCTGTCGAGCTCGGTCTCCTCCGAGACAGGATCGGACCCGGGGCGGGTGGATTCACCGCCGATATCGAGGATATCAGCCCCATCTTCCGCGAGCTCGAATGCCCTCTCGATTGCTCTTTCGCTATCGATGTATCGTCCGCCATCGGAAAAAGAGTCGGGGGTCACGTTGAGGATCCCCATAACGAGAGGAGTCCGAACGAACGAGAGGCTCACATCACGACAGCGCAATGAACGGATTCTTTCGTGGTTAGAGAATTGTTTCATGCCGGGAATCATTCGGCCAGGCTGGTGTCGGGCTCGGCAAATGGAGGCGGTTTTTTCGGGAGCGCGTCCTTGTCTGCCTCGGTTGCAGCATCTTTTGGTTTCTCACCCGGATGCTCTTTATCGGCGGATTTTATCTTCAATGGAGGCAGCTCACCGCCTTTTAGAAGGATATCGATCTCCTCCCTGTCCAATGTCTCTCTTTCGAGGAGCGCGTCGGCAACGGCGTGCAGCTGGTCCATATTTTCCTCGAGGATCTTTTTGGCCCGGTCGTAACATTCTGTGATGATTCTGCTGACCTCTTCGTCGATCGCTTGGGCCGTTGTTTCACTGTAGTCCTGGTGTTGAGCAATCTCCCGACCCAAGAAGATCTGCTCCTCTCTCTCACCAAAGGAGATCGGTCCGAGATTTGAGCTCATACCCCAGCGCATAACCATTTTTCGAACGAGCTTCGTGGCCATTTCGATATCCTGCTGAGCGCCGCTTCCCATGCGATTCAAGATGAGCTGCTCAGCCACCCTGCCGCCGAGGGACTGGGTAATAGTGTCGAGGCACCAATCTTTTGACACCTCTGTCCGGTCATCCTCCGGGAGGAAAAACGTGACCCCTCCCGCCCGACCGCGTGGGATTATGGTCACCTTATGAATCGGGTCGGAGTATTTTAGCTGCGCGCCCACCACGGCATGACCGGCCTCGTGGTATGCGGTGAGGCGTTTGACATCTTCTTTGATAATACGACTCTTTTTCTCCGGTCCGAGCAGAATCTTATCCTTGGCTTCTTCGAATTCCTCCATCGACACCTTGTTCTTGTCGTACCGTGCTGCCAGAAGGGCCGCTTCGTTTACCATATTGGCCAGATCGGCACCGCTCATCCCTGGAGTTCCTCTGGCAAGCACATGCAGGTCAACATCTTCAGCAAGCGGGATTTTTCTCGTGTGCACTTTGAAAATCCCCTCGCGCCCGTGGACGTCAGGCATGTCAACGATGATTCTCCTGTCGAAACGACCGGGTCTCAGGAGTGCCGGGTCGAGAACGTCAGGGCGGTTTGTCGCCGCAAGCAGGATCACGCCTTCATTACTCTCAAACCCATCCATCTCGACGAGGAGCTGGTTCAATGTCTGTTCCCGCTCGTCGTGCCCTCCACCGAGTCCGGCACCGCGATGGCGTCCCACAGCGTCGAGCTCATCGATGAAAAGGATGCAGGGCGCATGTTTTTTCCCTTGATCGAAAAGATCCCTTACACGGGAGGCGCCGACACCGACGAACATTTCGACGAAATCCGAGCCGCTCATCGAGAAGAACGGAACATTTGCCTCGCCGGCTACGGCTCTGGCGAGAAGCGTCTTTCCGGTGCCGGGCGGACCCAGAAGCAGAGCTCCCTTGGGAATTCGGCCGCCGAGTTTTTGAAACTTCTTGGGGTCTTTGAGGAACTCAATGATTTCCTGAAGCTCTTCTTTCGCCTCGTCAGTCCCGGCCACGTCCTCAAACGTTATGCGCGGGCGGTCGCCACCGAACATTCTCGCGCGGCTCTTCCCAAAACTGAAAGCGCGGTTCCCGCCCGCCTGCATTTGTCGCATGATCAGGAGCCACAATCCCACGATCAACAGGAGGGGAAGGCCCGAAGTGAGGAGTTTCACCCAAAGGCTTCCGCCAGGGATCTCGCCCTCGATGATGGCATTCTCGTTTTTCTCGAGAATCCTTTGAGGGATGTCCTTGTCCTCTGCCGGAAGAATGAGAGAGAAATTCTCTACCCGCAGTTCCCGCTGCTTTCCTTCGGATGCATCGGGAGGGCCAACGGGAATGATGGTCGGGGCGAGCAGCGTTCCGTGAACTTCCAAACCCTTAATGACGATTTTCTTGATATTGCCCGTTTCAACCTGCCTGATGAACTCGGAATAGGAGATCCGGTACTCCGGCGTTTTTCCCATCTCGAACATCTGGAAAGCGATGAGCAAGATCAGGACGAGAATTACCCAGAAGACCATTGCCTTGAATGGCTTGCCGGGCTTTGCCAGGCCGGGTTTCTTGGGAGCGCCGGGTTTCCTGGGTCCTTCTTCGTACTCAGGCATGTGGGATCCGCCTCTCTCTTTCAAGGCTATAAGTTTTTATAATGCAATAGCTTAGCAATATAAGGGAGGTTACGGAAATTTTCTTGATAATCCAGCCCGTACCCGACGACAAATACGCTTGGAATGTCCTTCCCTACATATTTCATTGAAATGCCGCTTTTTAGGGCGGGTGGCTTCCGTAATAGGGCGCAGACTTCAAGCGATTTCGGGGATCGGAGCCTCAACATATTAAAAATATAAGTCAGAGTCCTTCCACTGTCTATGACATCTTCCACGACGAGCACATGCCGTCCCTCTATATTGCTGCTGAGATCTTGGACGATTCTCACCACTCCGCTCGAGCTGGTGTTGTTTCCATAGCTCGAAACGTTGAGGAAATCAATGTGATGTGGAATGGTCATCTGTCGCATGAGGTCGGCAAGAAAAACCACTCCGCCTTTCAATAGGTTCACCAGCACCGGTTGCTTTCTTTCATAGTCGGCGCAAATCTCGCGCCCGAGACGGCCGACGACTTCAGCGATTTCCTCAGCGCTGAGCAAAATCTCGCCAAGCTCATATTGTGACGATGTATGGCTCATACAACTCGTAGCTTATTTTATTCCCGTTCGATGGTAATTTTTAGAATTTTTTCCGTATTTTTTTCGATCCGTCCTCTCTCGCTCGTCGTCACGCCTATGAGCCAGAGAATACCACTGGCGTCTGAGACGACCAACGCACGTGATCTTTCTCTACCTGGTATTTTCTTGTCGATGAAAATATCGCTGAGTTTCTTGGATCCGCGCATTCCGAAAGGCTGCATTCTATCTCCTGGTCGGGGCCTTCGAATCGTAACCGGTGGGGAAATCAGATCCAGAGCAAAATACGCCGAATCGCCAACCGATTGGAAAGAATTGCCTGTCAATTTGGATTCCTCATGCACTTCCGTTTTGATGATCATTCCGGCCGCAGAAGCCTGTCCAGGAATGGGAAGCGTCAGGTCGATGGGACTCGGTTCTCGCGGCTTTGATGTTTTTGTCTGAAGGGTGAAGATGAGATTTTCGAACTCCCTTTTAGCGGACAGTCCGGGAAGCGAAAGTTTTTTCCCAGACACGGAGCTATCTTTGGCAAAACGGACTAGCTGCTCGTAGTGGGATCGGGTGAAATCCATATCGAGTTGCATCACCTCTGCGAACAAATCTCCGAACAAGATGACGAGCGATGTTTCGTCGAGTCCCGATAGCTTTGCCACATTCAGCATCCATTCGTTTTCGGACACCTGCCTTGAATGCCGTTTGAGAAGCGGTCCGGTGCGTTCGCGGATGGAAGTGATGAGCGCCTTGGCGTTCTCGGAAACACGGAGGATATTCTCATCGATTGAAGGGTGGAGCTTTCTCAAGGAAGGTAGGAGCTGGAGCCGGATTTTGTTTCTGAAAAACTGGGGATCCGTGTTCGAAGGATCGGTGACAAAGAGAATATTCAGAGCGTTGCAATAGGTCAGCGTCTCGTTTCTCTCCAACTGGATCAGCGGGCGAATGAGTTTGCCCCGTTGCGTGGGGATTCCGGCAAGCCCGCGAACGCCAGAGCCCCTTAGAAAGCGCATGATGACCGTCTCCACTTGGTCGTTTTTGGTATGACCCGTGGCAATTCGGTCCGCTCCAATTTCATTTGCAGTGTGCAAGAAGAATCGGTATCGCGCTTTTCTTGCGGCTTCCTCGATAGGCTCCCGGGCGGATTCGGCCAGGGAGCGCACATCTTCTGATTCCGCGTACACATCGAGCGCGCAGGATCTTGCAAAGTCCTCTACGACCTTGCGGTCTAGCTTGCTGGATTCTCTCAGACTGTGGTCGAAATGCGCCACGGCCAGCTGGAAATGGAGCTCCTCGGATAACCGGTGGAGGATTGACAGCATGGCCATGGAATCTTGACCGCCCGATACGGCAGCGAGGATGAGAGCATCCTTCGGGATCAACTCCTCGGATACAATGAACCACTTGACCGTTTCTTCGAGTCTCCTCGCATGCTCCGCCGGATCAGCGGGATTCCGCGGGGAGTACCGCTTTTTCGATTCGAGGATCAAGGGGATCTCCTTGGCAGATGGCGTCTGCGCAGATAGGGAAGGATCCAGACAGTAAGCTTCAAAGTATGAAGGAAATGGTGGCGGTGCAGGGATTCGAACCCCGGACACGAAGATTATGATTCTCCTGCTCTGACCAGCTGAGCTACACCGCCTAACCTTTAATTAACGCTCCCTTAATCTATCCGACGATCCCCTAGTTGTCAATAGGCTGCTATTTGATGGCCATATCGGGTGGTCCAACTGCATGCCTCCGTTTGCTGTATGTCCGCAGCCGGAAGTGTACGGAGTGATCCTGGCAGCAGAAAAAAGCGCTTGCCCGGGAATCGGAGGAGAAAAAGTGGGACGGGCATTCTGCTTTTATAGTAGAATACAGGATTGCTGTACAATCAGTTGCATGCACAATAGGCAGGAATTTCGATGAAGATTTATCGGCAAGCAGATCTTTCGCGGAACCTCCTTCTCGACCAAACCATAGCTGTTCTGGGATACGGCAATCAGGGACACGCCCATGCGCTGAACCTGAAGGAAAGCGGGATTCATGTCGTCGTAGGAGCCCGTCCTGGCGGGAGCGCCTGGCGTCGCGCGCAAATGGATGGGTTTGAACCGGGCACCATCCAAGGGGCAACGGAAACCGCCGATTGCATAGCGATTCTGCTCCCCGATGAAGTTCAAAGCGCCGTGTTCCAAAACGAGGTTGCGCCGTTTCTCAAAGCGGATGCAACGCTTGTTTTTGCTCATGGATTTACAATTACATTTGGCTTGATCAAGCCGCCGGAAGACCGCGATGTGGTTCTCGTTGCCCCGAAGGGGCAGGGGCACTATCTGCGCAAGCTGTTCAGCGAGGGAAAGAGCCTGCCATGCCTCGTTGGGGTCGAGCAGGATGTGTCGGGATCCGCGCTGGAGAAAGCGCTATCTTACGCGTCTCTCATTGGTTGCCTGCCCGCCGGAGCGATCGAGACAAGTTTCAAAGAGGAGGCGGTCACCGATTTGTTCGGCGAGCAGGTGGTATTGTGTGGGGGCGTACCTGAGTTGGTGAAGGCAGCGTTCGAAATTCTCGTGGATAACGGCTACCGTCCTGAAGTCGCGTATCTCGAGTGTCTCCACGAGCTTAAGATCATTACTGACCTCATGCACAAGGGGGGTATTGCATCTATGAAGGAGCATATCAGCCGGACTGCCGCTTGGGGAAGTTTTGAAACGGGGAGGAGCGTTATCTCTTCGCATACACGGGCCAAATTGGAAGAAGTTCTCAAAACCATCGAGTCCGGCGAGTTCGCGCGCAAATGGGAGGCGGAAGCGGCTGGCGGACAAAAGCGATTGAAAGCCGCTCTCGAAGAGGAACGATCTCACTCTGTCGAGTCAGCGGGAAAACGGATTCGTGCGCTCATGCCGTATCTGGATGACAACGATTGAGCGCAAGCTGTTGTGGGAAAAAAGGTTCAGCTGTTGCTGAACCGGGTTGCCCAACTCGGGCTGATCCATTACGGATCTCGGAGGTGGACGCTATGTGGATAAAAGAATTCATCCTGCCCGCGTGGCTCGCCCTTGTCGTTATCGCATGGGGTGTGCTTCCAGGGTGTAGGGAGGAATCGTCACCAGAGAAAGCCGGAAGCAAGGAAGGTGAAGAACATAAACATCAGCTACAGGTCACCAAGATTCCTCCTGCGGTCATGGACTCGTTGCTCTTGAAAAAGAAACGATTTCGAATTACGCGCGATGAATACTGGGACAAGGAGGGCGGAGTCCTTGGGAGCGAATACCTCGAAGTCTGGTACCCTCCAGGCCAGCTCACCGTCACTCACGGGATGCATGCATTCGAGCAAATCGTTTTGGCGAGGAGGGTGTGTCAGGAGTTTTTCGGAAGAGTCCCTCATGAGAAGCTTCGTGTGGTGTGTTCCGCTGATATCGACACTTACAAGGAAAAAACCAAACGGGATTGGTGGTATTACGCAGAGATAGAGAGTGACCAAATCGTTTTCCAGCCGATATACGTACTTGCACAGAGAGGACTGGGAGAGGTCGCCATTGCGCATGAATATTGCCAATGGGCGGTCAGGAAACTCTCGGCCAACGGAGCCCCAAGGTGGTTGGAGGAGGGCCTTGCATCGCATCTCTCAGGAGAAGAGGAGTTGCTGCGAGCTCAAATGAAGGAGTTTTCGACTCGGGAACAGAAAGTCGAGTGGACAGCCGATGAAATAGAGAACGCCCTCAAGAGAGAGTCCCGGAGGGATCTCGCGCGGATCGCGTACTATCATGCCCACCAAATGACGAAAACGCTCATATTCCGGTACGGCGAGACAGCGCTGAAAATGACGGTGATCCGTATGGGAGAGGGACTCAAGACAGATGCGGCGTTCGCGGCGGTGTTCAAGAAACCGTACGACGACGTCATCACAGAGGCAATGGATTACAAAATAGAAATCTAATCATGATCGGTTCGCAAGTACGCGTTCGTTTTGCACCCAGCCCCACTGGTTATCTCCATATCGGGGGAGCCCGAACGGCTCTGTATAACTGGCTGTACGCTAGAAAAACGGGTGGTGTGTTTATCCTCCGAATCGAGGATACGGACGTAACTCGGTCGACAAAGGAGTCTTACGAGGCGATTCTGGATGCTCTCAATTGGCTTGGACTCGATTGGGATGAAGGTCCGGAAAAGGGGGGGCAGTACGGGCCGTACCTCCAATCTGCAAGACAGGTGCTTTACCACACCGAGGCGCAAAAGCTTCTCGAGAGCGGCGATGCGTATCGCTGTTTCTGTACCCAAAAAGAGCTCGAGGAGATGCGTGAAGAAGCGGCTGAAAAGGGAGAACCAACCCGGTACGACGGGCGATGCAGGAACCTGCCGACGGATGAAGCCCAACGCCGGCTGGCAATGAATGTCCCGCATGTCGTGCGGATTCGGATCCCCGAAGGTGAGACACATTTCCGGGATATTATCAGAGGTCAGGTCAGGTTTCAGAATACTGAACTGGATGATTTTGTTCTCATCAAGTCGGATGGGAGACCGACATACAATTTTGCCGTGGTGGTAGATGATGCCCGGATGGCGATCACTCATGTGATTCGCGGTGATGATCATCTTTCCAACATGCCCAAGCAGGTAATCTTGTACAAGGCGTTGGGGTATTCCCTTCCAAAGTTCGCGCATCTTCCGATGATTCTTGGGAGCGACCGAAGCCGTCTTTCCAAGCGGCACGGAGCCAGCTCCGTGCAGGAGTTCCGACGCATGGGTTACATGAGCGACTCCCTGGTCAATTATCTGGCTTTGCTCGGCTGGTCGCTAGACGGTGTGACTGAATTTTTTACTAGAAAGAGCTTGATCGAAAAGTTTTCTCTCAAGCGCGTAAGCAAGAATCCCGCGGCCTTCGACATCGGCAAGCTGGACTTTATCAATGGAGAGCATTTCAAGCGGCTGGATTCAATGGAAAAGGTGTCGATTGTTTTCGAGAAGCTCGAAGAAGAAAAGCTGATACCCCCTGACTTCCGGGTGAAGGAATGGGGATCCGCCGATGCTGCAAGGAGTCCAGACGCAAAGAAAGAGAACAGAGAGGCTTACTTCAAAGAAGAGCGGCCACGGCTGGCGTTTATTTTGAAAGTGATGGGTCACCGGCTGAAGAACTTGAAAGATGTGCGATCGAAGCTCTGCTATTTCTATAAGGATGATTACCGCAAAGTCGAGGAAGCATATAAGGAACATCTTGCCAATCCGGAAATTGGCCCTCATCTCCTTCAGATGGCCGATATGATCGAGCACCTGGAACCGTTCGAACGATCGAAGATCGAAGGAGCAGTGAGGAATCTCGCCGATGATCTAGAAGTTTCAGCGGGAACTCTCATACACGCCTCCCGGGTGGCGCTGACGGGTGACAGCGTCTCGCCGGATATCTTTTCGGTAATGCATCTGTTGGGCAGAGCGAAATGCATCGAGCGCCTGCGTCAAGCCGCATCGCACGTGATCTCCAAGAAGTCATGATCAATAGCCCCGTCCTCTCGTGATTTTTGCCGACGCCGATGGTTCATCAGGTGGCATAGAAATCGCTTGATTTTATCCGATAATAGCTGCTAACTTGAGTATTCACTGGCGAGTCGTCCAGCGGCAGGACAGCTGGCTCTGGACCAGCCGACGGGGGTTCGAATCCTCCCTCGCCAACCATCAATGGCCCCTTCGTCTAGTGGTTAGGACGTATGGTTCTCAGCCATAAAACAGGGGTTCGACTCCCCTAGGGGCTACCAAAAGACCTGTTTGAGAGCAGGTCTTTTGCTTCTAATTAGCGAATACAGCTTCTGCAGAATCGAGCGTGCAAGAGCACATGGAAAGCTCCGGCTGCTGCAGCTCGTGTCACTTTCCCAATTGTCCCACTTGCGATCAGAATTCTCCGCCCCAGAGGTAGCGCGTGAAGCGATAAACGGATCCTCCTATGAGGAGTATGCCGGCGAGGATCATGATCAGGATGCCGCCCGCAGGCGTCGAGGCAAACTTGACCGACACGGTTTTCGTAACGCTGAACTCACCGCTGTCACCGGCTGTTCGGGTGGCCGAGAGCGTCACGATGCCGGCGCTTTGGGGGATCCAGTCGACGCTGCCCGCATCATCCGTCATGCCGATTTCAGATTCAGTGGAGACGCGGCTTCCAGGCCTGTAGGTTGCCCTCACAACCGCCCCTATCACGGGTGTCCCATCTTCTGACACCACGAGTATCCGTGTCTTCTCTTGATGAACCGGGTAGTCGCTTTGCAGGGAAATGGTAACCTGTGATGCGGCCGTGTGGATGTTCGTTCCATAGAGAACGGCTATCAAAATCGAAGGCAAAAGAATCTTATTAGCTCGATTCATATTTACCCTTTCGGGTGAGCCTCAAGGATAGAAGCGTGCTCGATAAGAGCCAAAAGGCCAGGACGATGCCCGGAAAGTACCGCATGAAGCGATAAGGCTCGTTGTAGTTTTCAGAAAATGCCGTCCCGTAAAGTCCGTCTGTAATCTCGTTTTTGATCGAGTATCCCAGAACGAAAAGCAGGGCCAGCGGAATAATGTACTTGATCAGCGCGTCGAACCATATTCCCAAGCGCATTCGGGAATGGCTGTTCAGATGCGCCCTGATCGTATCCGCTCCCATAATCCAGCCCACGAGAATACACTCGAACAGCCCAATTATGAGAAGCCCGTACGAGAAGGCCCAGTGATCTACGAAGTCCAGGATCGTAAAGCCAAGAGTCCCGTTATCCTGGAGGCCGGGATTCACGATCTGCGGGAGTGCAAACACCGCACTGCCTATGAATCCAAAACACCCCGCAACGGTGATTGTTTTCCAGCGTGACCACCCGAATTTGTCGCGCATGGAAGATACGAGCGCTTCGACGAGGGAGACAGAAGATGTAAGCCCGGCGAGCAGAAGAAGGATGAAGAACATCGTTCCAAACGGTATCACCGCCTGGAGACCGCCGGGGAGCTGGCTGATCCCCTTGGGCAGTATGAAGAACATCATAGCAAGCGTGCTCGCCCTCGGAACCATGGCAAAGGCGAACAGGATCGAGAAGACGGCGAGGCCCGCTATGTACTCGAATCCGCAGTTGAGAAAAGAGGTGATAAAAGCGTTCTGCGTCAGGTCGCTCTTTTTCGGGAGGTAAGAAGCGTATGCGGTCATGATGCCGAAGCCGAGCGACAGTGTGAAGAAGATCTGGCTGAAAGCCCCCTGCCAAACGGCGGAATCCTTCATCACTGAAAAGTCCGGCGTGAACAGAAGCATGACTCCTTCGAATCCATTAGTCAGCGTGACGCCGCGAATGATCAAGACGATCATGAAAATCCACATCAGGGGCACGAATATCCGTGTAGCCTGCTCGATTGTTTCAGGGCCCCTTCGGACGATGATTACGTTGAAAATCCAGACGAGAAGCACGAAAAGAACCGGTTGCCACGTTGACAGCATGCGGAAGAAGTATGCGTAGGGATTGTCAAGCACACCCTCTTCCAGGCCGAAAGCGGGGACTGGAAGGGATTCCTTCCAGAGGTCTCCAAAAGCGCCTGTTAGCATTCCGAACACCCAGCCGAGTATTGTGATGTAGTACATCGTGATGAAGAAGGCGTTGAAAATCGCCCACCATCCTACGAATTCGCCTTTTTTGCCGGCGATACGATAGAGTGATTCGGGGAATGCACGTCCCGTAAAGTTGCCCAGCCCGAATTCGAGGATCATCACGGGGATGCCCATTGCAAACAGGGCAATAAGGTAAGGAAGGTAGAAAGCACCGCCGCCGAATCGATAAGCATTTGCCGAGAAGAAAACAATATTGCCCAGGCCGATGGCGGATCCCGAAGCTGCAAGAATAAAGCCGAGCCGTGTTTTCCACTGGCCACGCGAGACGCCGTCCGGTGCCAAATACATCCCTTTCTGATAAAGGAAGCGTGAAACGAAGGATTGAATGAGCCACTATAATCATTGCAACGCTTTATTGTCAAGAAATTTAGCGTGATGCGGCTGGAAACGAAAAACGAGTTATTGCAATCGGACAACTCCTGGCCGCTGTTGGGGGCTTCTTATTCGGCTTGCAATTTCACTGGTCTTTGTTGATACTAAATTGTTGGGAGGGTTGATATAAAAACGGGAGGCGGTTCGGAAAGGGCAGCGTTTTACCAAGCCGAGGAAGGTTTGAGATGCGCATCGTCGTATTTGGGGCGGGCGCTGTGGGGAGTACTCTCGGCGGACTCCTTGCCCTGAACAATCGGGATGTCCTTCTTGTCAGCAGAAAAAGCCATTCCGAGGCAATTCGGAGCCAGAAAGGTCTCCGGATAAAGTCCGGAACGGGCGATTATTTCGCCTCCTTGAAATCCACGGATAAGCTGAACGCGAAGCTGCTCGAGGGAGATTGCTGCATATTTTTTACTCCCAAGTCGAACGATACGAGAAAATGCGTAGAAAAGCTTTCGAAAGTCGCTCCAAAGGATATTCCCGTAATCAGCTTCCAAAACGGGATTGCCAACGAGGATATTATCGCCGAAAAATTCTCCAACGTTTACGGCGGCGTCTGCAAAATGACATGCTCATTTCTTCAGCCGGGGCATGTTTCCTTCCGAAGGATCGGAAGGCTCATCATCGGTAAGCACCCGAAGGGCAGCGATGCTTTCACCCGGCTTCTCCTGAATATGCTGAGTGAAGCGGGCTTTCGTGCTGCTGTTTCGAGAAGCATCGCATGCGACAAGTGGCTGAAGCTTGCAGCAAACCTGCAGAGTACGATTCACGCGATCATCGACAACCGTGATCACGATTCCCCTGAATTCACCGCTTTGAAACTGGGGCTGGTTGAGGAAGCAAAAAAGGTATTCAAGCTGCACAAGATCAAAGCGAAACCTTGTGACGCGCAGGAGATGTCCCTTGACGAGATGATCAGCGAGCTCAAAAAGCCAAAGGCACCGAGAGCTGGCCCTGCTGTGAGGGTGCACAACTCCACGTGGCAGAACCTCTATCTCAAAAGGAAACAAATCGAGAATGGCTTTTTTCACGGGCCTGTCATTTACCTCGCACGCGAAAGCGGGACGCCCGTGCCGTTCAACGAGGTTGCTTTGGAAATGGTGACCAAATCTCATACGGAGGAATTGGGACCCGAAGCATTTCGCGCGGCCGAGGTGCTTGAAATGGTGAAAAACCGCGTGGATAAAAAATGAAAGCGCTCTTTTATACGCTGCTGCTAAGTGCGCTTCTCGTAGGCGCAATTTTTATTCTTCGGTCCATCGAGGAACGTGAAGGTCCTTCCCCCCGACGTTTGATCTCTCATCCAGTTGTCAGCAGCGAACCTGCTCCTATGGGGACGTTCGACCTAAAGGGCACGGAGGCTGTTGAAACCGGAGAAATCTATGCGACGGGCGCGATCCTCATGGATCTCTGGCACGTGAAGGAAGCGATGGAGACGTTCGAGGAGGCGGCGAGGAGGGATTCCAGTTATCTCGACGTTTACATAAGGCTCGTTGAGTGTTATTCGCATCCGCTCATATGCAGGGAAGACAAAGCAAAGTCCTCTTGGAGCTGTGCTCAGCGGATCGCAGCTATGGAAGGGCTGGAGGACACGCTGTTCGTTTCGGCTTTGGGAAGCCTGTATCTTGAAGCTGACTTCGAATCTGCTGCCGAAGGATTCGAAAGGTTTATCACAACTCCTGACAGGGAGGATGATTCGCGATATTTTCTCGCAACGGCTCTTTTCCACCTGGGTCGGTTGGATGAAGCGGAACGTCATCTGAGAAAGCTGCTGGAAAAGGACGAGAGCAGCGGCAAAGCCCGTGAGTTCCTCGTCCGGTGCGCTGCTGCCAGAGGGGACTTGGAGGAAGCGAGAGCGCGAGCAAAGGAACTCGCTGCGTTGTATTCAGAAGAACCTTTCCCTTACGTGCTGCTCTCCCAGACGGAGATGCTTGGCAGGGATTTCGAGGAAGCATTATCGTTTTGCAACAGTGCGCTTGCAATCGACCCGAAATATATCCCAGCGATATTATGCAAAGGAAATCTTTTTGCTATTCAAGGGAAGCGGGAAGCAGCGCGGGCCACTTTCGAAAAACTTCTTTTGTTCGATGATCCAATCCTAGTCTCGATCGGTTCCGAGTCCATCGCTTTCGTCGATTTTCTTTGGGGGCAATTCGATGACGGAGGCGACATGATGGATGACGCAATCCGCAGCGCCATGCTCGCCGGTTCGGTGAGGAGGGGGCTTTTCTATGCGTTGCGGCTCGTGGAATACTTCTGCCAGCTTGGGCGAGGTGACAAAGCAGAGGCCATCGTCGAACGGTGGTTCAGCGGTTTTGGGGCAATTCCGGCACGGCTGGGAACTCTGAGGCTCGATATCTGCAATGGGGATCTACTGAGCGCGAGACATCTCCTTGAGGAAATGACGGGGAAACTCGAGTGGCGCTCGTGGATGCGCTTGCTTGGCTTGGATTACGAAAAAGTCGTAGCTCTTGCCCACATAAAAAACCAGGAGTACGTGCGCGCACTCGAGCTACTAGATGGAGGTGGCGCGGTTGTTATGGTCGATGAAGAGCGCTCATATCTCAGAGGGTATGCAGCGTTCGAAAGTGGAGAAGCAGAACTCGCCGCCGCCGCCTTCCGAGAGGTGCTGGCGTACCCTCGTGGCCTTGAGTTCCCCTACCACCATGATCCCGTCCTCCACGTTCAGGCACTTTTCTATCTGGCGGAAACCGAAATCGCCCGCGGTGATCAAAGGGAAGCTGCAAAGCATTACGCGGCGTTTCTCGAGCACTGGGGGGAGGCGGAGTGGGATATGCAGGCTGTGGATCGGGCTCGAGAAAAGTTGAACACGCTTTCGAATACGTTTGAGGGCGGCCAGCCTTGATACGTCGTTCTTCAACCAGCTTCACGTAAGAGCTTCTGACAAAGGATGAACTGTTTTCGGCCCGTTGCGCTGATCCAAGTAGGTGCGCTTCGTGGGGGTGATGAACCATTGTGCGGAGCCTTCTGTGATATCACCGATATAGAAAAACGGTGCATCGAGTCTAGTGAACCTTGAATCTCAAGATGTAGGCGCATTCCTTTTCGAGGACCAACGTGGTAAGCTGCGGGCGAACCACACGGATCGATTGCTCCACCCTCACCTCACCTTCCAGCGGAAATCCACTCTCGACCTCCAGCAACAGCGTTCCTCCCAAGTGAATGTCATTGTTGAGGATCATCGCGCTTTCGCCGTTTGGCAGCGTTATTCGGATCTCCTTGACGGTAGTGTCCGACGACAACACTGCGGTGGCCGCACCATTGGATATATGCACGACCCTGCCGGCAATGGGCATAGCGGGCCGGAATCCAAGGCCTTCGTAACTGGGCAAATCCTTGTTTTCGGTCCAGCGGAAGCCTTCCTCCAGAATGGGAACCGGTGCGCTTGTGAAGAACGTGCCAAGTGCAAAGGGCAAATCCAACCTGGTATATTCACCGCTTTTGCATTTTTCTTTTAAAGGGGTGATCTCGTAACGAGGGGGATTGGATAGAAATCGAATCTCGACGGCTGGACCAGTGAACAAACATGCCAGCATCGTGTCGTAAGCCTGATAGTGCCCCCTGTCGACGACGTTCGGGCCTGACTGTGATGAGTAGTACATGGTGTCGCGGGACATAAACGTTTCGAAGCGGAGCGGGGAGAAGCTCCGAAACAGCAGCGAATCGTTAAAGGCCAGCGAGGGATTCGTATCCCTAACGCTAACCGCGTACAGATGACCATACAAGATGAGTTTCGATTCGAGCTCGATCTTCATGGGCTCGGCGTTCACCGCGGAAGCCCGGTCTTCGAGCCGGTGCTCAAGAACCTCCAGGGAAAACGATCGTCCCCTGACATCCTCCGCGCTCACCAGATCTCAGGAATCAGCGGTGAGCACGCACATAATCAGACTTGGAGAAAGAAAACGGCGAAGAATCCGGAAGAAGATCGCCTCTCCAACACCTGTGTTTTTATCAGTGCCCATCGGTTTCGTTAGGTTTTCCAAAGAGCATCACCATCCCGACAACAGCTGCCGCACCCACTAGGAGAACGATGGGGGATGGGATGCGGTAAGCCGCGGGGAAGTACCCTAGGAAGATAGCGATGAGGGCGACTGCCAATGCGTAAGGCAGCTGTGTCCTCACATGGTCGATGTGATCGGCGGCGCTGGCCATCGATGACATAATCGTCGTATCCGAAATCGGGGAGCAGTGATCACCGAACACGCTTCCAGCGAGAATCGCTGCGATACCCGATAGGAGAATCGCCTCCTGAGCGGGGCCGCTAACAGCGTTCTGCTGAGTTACTTGAAACACTAAGGGAATGCTGATTGGTGTCAGGATCGTCATTGTGGCCCATGAGGTTCCGGTGGCGAAGCTGACCAGGGCTGCGATCAGAAATATCAGCGCCGGCAATAGATGGGGGGATAGGACCCCGGAAACCTTGCTTACTAGATAATCAGCTGTGTGAAGATCGACGCATACGGAGCCAATGCTCCAGGCGAGCAGGAGGATGATGAACGCCATGAACATGGATTTCATGCCGGCAACCCAAGCATTCATGGCTTCAGAAACCGTTAAGAGGCGTTGGCCGACGGCGAGAAGGAAGGCGACCACGCACCCGCTGAGCGAGCTCCACAACAGGGCGTCGAACGAGTTGCTAGCGCGGAATGCTTCCATGAGGCTCCAACTCGTTTGTCCCGATCCCATTAAAGCGCTTCTGCCGGTAATGACAAGCCCAATGATCGTTCCGAAAACGACCGTGGCTACCGGCAGAGCAGCGTTGTACCATCGCGGGATAACTCCCTTGGCGGGCGTGATATCTCTATCAATATTGGAAATCGGAACGGCCTTCTCCGACAGAACGTCTCCCTTTCGCCTGGCCCGGCGTTCCGCTTTGAGCATCGGGCCGAAATCCCTCCTGGTCGAGGCGATCATCAGCACGAACAAAATGGTGAGTATTGGATAATAGCTGTAGCGAATCGAGGAAACGAAAGTGGTAAGGGGGTTTCGATCGACATTCAGCGAGTCGAAGGCGTCCTTGATCAAACTGATCTCGAAGCCAATCCAGCTGCTGATGACACCGATGGCTGCAACTGGGGCGGCTGTAGAGTCGACGATATAAGAGAGCTTTTCCCGGGAGATTCGCAATTTGTCCGTTAGTGGTCGCATGGTGTTCCCGACAATGAGCGTGTTCGTGTAGTCATCGAAGAAGATCGCAATTCCCATGAGCCAGGTCGACAGCTGGCCCCGTCTGGGAGTCGTTGCAATCGTCGCAATCTTGTTCACGATTCCCTGGGTACCTCCCATTTTCGAAAAAATCCCCACCATTCCACCGAGGAGAAGTGTGAAAACCGACACAGCAACGTGATCGGCTCCGCTTTCCCCGGCCAGAGCATCGACAGTGTAATGGTCGACAACGTAGAAAAATCCCCGAACCAGCTGAAAGTCATTCACGAAAAATGCTCCCATCCAGACTCCCATGAAAAGGGCGATAATGACCTGGCGGAAGATCAGTGCTACAAGGATCGCCATAATCGGGGGAAGCAATGTAAGAACACCGGGAAGTGATCTGATTATGTGCACCCTGGTATCGCCAGCAGCTTTGAGGGTGACGGTATGTCTACCTGCGGAAGGGATTTTCACTCCTTGGATCGTCTCTGGGAGTGTTCCTTCGTGGGTGAAAACGACCTCTCCGTGTTTTGTTATTTCCAACGTGTAAGGGATTCTCTCCCCCGAAGGGTGAGCCAGGTCGATCTCAAAAGGGACTCCAGACGCTGCCACTTTAGGGAGCGCAGAGGCGTGCCAGTTCCCGTCCGCTCCGCGCCCCTCATGCGGATAGACTGAAACGGCGAAGAGCGAGATGGCGAAGAATATGGGTTTCCATGAGTGGCGACGAGTTGCACCAGCGGTTTTTGGATTGTGGCATTCATGGTGCCGGGTGCAGCGTCCAGCGATAGAAGTCCACTTGAGCATTGTGTCCATCGGATCAGTCGAATTCTCCAGCAAGGCTACCTCGCTCGGGGATTAGCAAAAAACGAGATGAGTGAGTGTGCCAGGAAGGCGCTTAGGTTACCAGAATAGCGACTTTTTCGCAAGCGGCATCGATGTGAGGATGGGTGCATTCATTCTCTCCATCCATACCAAGGAGACGATGGGCGCTGCGTCATCGGCAGGAGGATCCAATTGGTATGCAGCTTGCAGTTTTCTGTACGGCGCTTTCAACCGGCGTGGTTTGGAAAATTTCTATTCAACTCAAAGGGAATTGTGACGAATATGTTTCCAGTTGCAGAGCACGCTGATATTTTTAGTCGAGCACCACGAGTCGGCGTGTATCGGGAGAAAAAAATTTTCGCAGCTGCGATGTTTTTTCTTGACACCTTGTCTTACAAATGACTAAAACATCAAAAAAAGCTGTTATCGCAACAGTGTTCTGCTTTTTCGTTGTGTGATTGCGAGCTCTTAACCCATGAAGGAGGTGAAACGAGAAGGTCGTTAATTCCTCTTTCACCCTTACCGAAAGGAAGAAGTAATGGCAGTAAAGAAGAGGAGAGCCAAAGCCAAAACCAAAGCCAAGCGCAAAGTGAGGCGTAAAGCCAAGGCCAAGACCAAAGGCAAGCGCAAAGTGAAGCGCAAAGCCAAGGCCAAAACCAAAGCCAAGCGCAAAGTGAAACGCAGAAAAGCCAAAACCAAGGCCAAGGCAAAGCGCAAAGCCAGGCGCAAAGCCAAAAAGAAATAATAGCGCAATATGAGCAACCGGTATAGCTGATTGCTCAATGCTAGGCTTTGGGAATACAACAATTTAAACCAAGAAAAGGGAGAGCTAACATAGGCTCTCCCTTTTCTTGTCACCACTTAGTATACTCGCTCTATTGTGCGCGCCGGAAGGCACAACATCATGCTAAAGTCTTTTGTGGCTTGACATTTCACAACAATTCCTCTATATCTTTCCCGCTAGGTACGCATGGATTCGTCGAATGGGCGCTCCGGTCGGATTAGCATTCAATTCGATCGTAGAGGATCGTTTATGAACGAGCATCTCAGGAGGTCTTCAATGCACTATGCTCCCTCAAATATGTTTCTGACCAGGGGAATGGGTAGACACCGTGAGAAGCTCACGAGTTTCGAGCTGGCCTTGAGAGCAGCTGGGATCGCCTCATACAATCTTGTTTCGGTATCGAGTATTCTCCCACCACACTGCAAGCTGATTCCAAAATCGAAGGGCATTGGCTTGCTGCAGGATGGAGAAATTGTCTACTGCGTGCTCAGCCGCAATTCCACCAACGAGCCGCATCGATTGATCGGCGCATCCATCGGGGTGGCTATTCCCGCTGATCAAGGCCGCTATGGGTACCTGTCGGAACACCACAGCTACGGGCAAAAACAGAAGACGGAGGGGGAATACGCAGAAGATCTCGCCGCCACAATGCTGGCGCACACCCTGGGAATCGAGATAGATCCGGACCAAGCTTGGGATGAGCGGAAAGAATACTGGAAAATCGCAGGGCGGATAGTGAAGACGACGAACATTACCCAAACTGCCGTTGGCAAAGACAAGTTATGGACATCGGTGGTCGCTGCAGCCGTCTTCTGCGGATAGATTCAAAGCATCAAATAGCAAGGACTGGATGGGAGTGCGAGGCGGCTTTTCGGCACTCGAACTCCTCTTCGGGAAAGGCGATCGAGCTGCTGCAGAAAGTCGTGCTCCCCAGTCGCCCTATGCTGCGCCGGAGAAAGACGGCGTTGCATAGATTGGCTCGTGTTCGGCTCATCGTCGACTCTCAGCTGGTGATCAAATGAAAGAAAAGAAAGATGGATTCCTCGAGGACAAAATTGAGCCGGTGGCCGTCGTGCGGGAGCACAACAGCTATGTGCTGTCCCTCATACCCTATGAGGAAACCACTACCTATATAAAAGGAACAGCTGGTGCTCCGGAGGCAGTCGTTGAGGCTTCGAGTCACATGGAGCTGATAGATGAGTCACTGGGGATCGATGCTTCGAAACACGGCATTCTTACGCTCAGACCCACTATAACTAGTTTGAAATCAATTAGTTCCCATGTCAGGGGAGTTATAGCAGATTATCCCGATGCGTTCCATGGATTCATTGGGGGCGAGCATTCTATTACACCCGCTATAATAGAAGGACTGGGGGAAGAATCACTGGGGATCATCTGGATCGATGCCCATGCGGACCTCCGGGAAGCCTACGGCGGAAGGCGCGATAACCATGCGTGCGCAGGCTTTAATAGCGCATTGTTCGGTCCGATAGTCCAGGTGGGGGTGAGGACGCTGGCCGAGGAAGAGCTGGAGTACCTCGGGAAATCGGATAGGGTGGCTGCTCACCGCCGGTGGGGCGAGGCAGCAGAAAAAGCAATTATGGCGCTTCCGCAGAGAGTGTATCTCAGCGTTGATGCGGATGGATTATCACCGGAATTAGTGCGCTCTGTGGGAACGCCGGAGCCTGGGGGGCTTTCCTGGGGAGAAATGATGGAAATCCTCGAAATCGTCTTCAAAAACAAGGAGGTCTGCGCCTTTGACGTGGTGGAACTGTGTCCGCAGCCGTCAGACGTTGTCTCCAACTTTACGATTGCGAAGCTGATCTATAAGATCCTCTCCTATCACGCGCTTCATAAGATCGAAAAGCGCGCTCCCCGACCTGTTCTATGACTCCTTCTGGAAACCGACCAAGCGGAATGCTCGAGTTAAAACGCGAGAGGACTCTTCTCCGCTACCTCTCCTGGTTTTCGCATCCTGGCTATTCAGGGTATTTCCTGAAAATGAGGTACAAGCCAAATATGATGAGCAGGATTGGGGGAACGGGATGCCCAAATACGCCGAGGGTGTAGAGCAGCCAGAGGATGCCGACGCCGACGATGATCAGCCCCCCAGATGGTGAAATGGCCAGGGCTTTCCACCTCTTGCCAGCTTCTGGATCCTCCCTCAGGCGCTGCTTCCCCTTGTCGAGGCTTTCTTCCACGCGCTTGACACCTTCCGAGACAGTTTTGGAGATCTTCTCCGTCACTTCATCCAGCTTCTTCTCGAATCCTTTTTGCTCCATGCCGCTCCTTTCTATGTCTCGTTCATCATACACCAATCGGGTGTATTGGACATACTGTTTTTCGAGATAAGCTCTCCCAGCAGGTGCCCCCAAGCAAGGCATACATGCCTGTGGATAATGGGCTTCGGGCTCGCGGCACCCAGGGGAACGTCCCGCCGCCAAAAAATGCAGTTAGTTGCGCACATGCTTCAATTGTCTGCTCGCGACGATCAGTACGACGACGCTCGAGACGATTAGGAAGGCGAAACCGGCGAGAAACATATAAACGATCTCGAGGGAGTAGGCCTGCTTCACTGCTCCGATGAGGTAGACCACGGTCGCGCCCACGCCGAAATTCAGGATGAATTTGACTGCGAAGCTCGTGCTGCGCCATTTAACTGGAGTGAATGCGGCGATCAAGCTGTTCTCGATCGGCTGCATGCCGAGGCTGAAGAACACATAAGCCGCCGCACAAAAGGCGAGAAGATAATTGGTGACGAAAGCCATCGCCAGGAGAAAGGGGACGCTCGCCAAATGCACGAAAAGATAAGCGTAGCGAAGATCCTTGCGGTCTGCAAGTCGCCCACCCGTGATCTGCCCGAATATGCCGCTCAGGAGAATAGCGGATGTGAGAACCGTGGCTGCCAATGTAGCCGTTCCCTGGGTCTTTGTGACGGGGAATGCTTCTATCAACCGCAGGAAAAAGGTCGTTTTCAACTCCAAATAGGCGGGGAGAAGCAACATGTTGCCGCGGTAGCTGAGACCCCCGAAAATCATAGCAAAGCAAAGGATCACGAAATATCTAGTGTAATTTATCTCTTTGCTCGTCGACCGGTGCACTTCCGTTCTTGGAGATTCGTCGATCTTGAGTGTGCTCAGCAGAAAGGCGATGAAAATGCATACGGTGCCTAGGATGATAAATGTCAACTGCCAGGAGAGGAGCCAAGTGAGCAGGCCTGTAACCAAAGGGGCAGCTGAGATTCCCAGGTTCCCAAACACTCCGTTGATCCCGAGAGCGTGACCGCGCTGCCTCACGGTGCGGGAGATCAAAGACAGCCCCGTAGGATGGTAAGTGCTTGCACCGATTCCAACTAGCGCAAGGGTGTAGGGCATCAGCGATGAGTTGGGATAGATCCCGCTCGACGCGAGACCGACTCCCATAGTGATCTGGCCGATGACAAGCATCCCTTTTGCTTGCCATTTATCTACGATTACGCCGACGGGTAGTGCGCACAGTCCGTAGAAAAGGTACATGAAAAAACTGATTTTCACGACCTCTTCCAAGGGAAGCCCGAGCGTGTTGACGAGCGGCATTGCAACCGCGGGAAATACGAGGATGAACATGTGGCTCGTGAAATGCGCGGGGCACGTCAGCATGAGGATCCGCTTCTCGAGCCCGCTGAACTCACCGAGGAATCCGCGGCCATGGTTTTTGGTGTGTCCCGTCATCTCATCATCCTTCTGCAAAACGCCTCCAGATTGATCGGCATGCTTCTGGGGTGGACCATCCTGCTTTGAGCGCTTGCCAGTTGCCAAGGATGCGAGTTTATGCTATGAAGATGTCTGTAACCACCCCTTTTCCTTTCCTCCCCGGTCTCTTTCATCCGAATCCGTGTGTTAAATGGTGGGTGGGTTGTGAGGAGGTGGAATCGTGCACACGACTTTTTATTCCGGTGCCATACTGGGTGTTGAGGGATTTCTCGTCGAAGTAGAGGTGGATATTTCAAGAGGAATCCCATGTTTTTCTCTCGTCGGGCTCGCGAATACGGCCGTCCGTGAAAGCCGGGAGCGGGTCACTGCGGCAATCAAGAATTCTGATTTGGAATTTCCGCTCGAAAGAATAACCGTGAACCTCGCACCGGCGGACATCAAAAAAGAAGGGGCGGCTTTTGACCTTGCCATTGCGCTGGGCATTATCGCTGCTTCGGGTCAGCTCGAAAGGGCGGACGCGTCGCCGCCAATGGATGTCTCCGCTGCAGGAGGGCCTATCCAAGCTGGCCACTCTCAAGCACATGAGAAGCACCGCCGGCGCATGTTCACATTGGATGAAAAGGTCATGCGGCGAGCTCGGAAAACTATTTTTCTCGGCGAGCTGGCGCTGGATGGAAACCTGCGTCGTGTGAAAGGGGCCTTACCCATCTTATTGCATGCCAGGGAGGCTGGATTTGAGCGGGGCATTGTTCCTGAGGAGAACTTTGGCGAAGCGCTGGTCGCCAAAGGGATCGAAGTATTTGGGTGCCAGCGGCTCCGTGATGCCGTTCGCGTCGTTCTGGGACGAGGGTTCATGGATGTGGATGATGGAAAACTCATTGTGGATGTGGATGAGGGCATTCGCCGTAAAGCAAGAGACACTGCCTGCCGTCGAACCGAAGATTTTCCCGCGGAAGAGGGGCTGGATATGGGGGAGGTGATTGGACAGGAATCCGCAAAACGGGCGCTAACAGTCGCGGCTGCAGGCGGGCACCACGTGCTTATGGTCGGTCCCCCCGGGGCGGGGAAGACGATGCTGGCAAGGCGACTGCCGTCGATCCTGCCCCCTCTCGATGACCGGGCTGCCCTGGAGACGACCATGATCTATAGTATCGTCGGCCTGCTCGATGGAACGGGCCTCATCTGGAATGGCCCGTTTCGAGCACCTCACCACAACGCAAGCGATGCCGGGCTGATCGGAGGCGGAAACATCCCCCGCCCCGGAGAAGTGACCCTCGCTCACAACGGGATTTTGTTTCTCGACGAGCTCCCAGAGTTCAAACGGCACGTGCTCGAGACGCTCAGGGAGCCTTTGGAGGCGGGGAAAATCACGATTTCGCGTGCGAAGCAAGCGGTGACATTTCCAGCGAGATTCCAGCTCGTTGCCGCCATGAATCCTTGTCCGTGCGGGTATCTGGGGAGCCGGGAGCAGCAGTGCCGGTGCAGCCCTCTCCGGGTGGAAAAGTATTTGGGGAAAATATCTGGGCCGCTTTTGGATCGCATATCGATCCACGTATTCGTTCGGCCCGTAGAAACGGCCGCTTTCAGGAAACCTCAAGCTCGCCACGAGAGTCCTTCGATCCGCGAGGCTGTAATCGAGGCCCGCGAGATTCAGCAGCGTCGATCAAGAAAATCGCCCGTTGCTGCATGCAATGCCCGGCTGCCGGAAGGTCTCTTCAAAGCGGTTTGCCGGATGGAAGCGTCAGCCGAGGAACTGTTGTACAAGGCCCAGAAACAACTCAGAATCAGCGCTCGGGGCCGGAGCCATGTGATTCGGATGGCGAGAACGATCGCGGACCTCGAAGGAGCAGACAGGATTGCTGCGCATCATCTCGCTGAGGCGGTCCAGTACAGGCTCAGAGAACTTCCTGTCTAGGCAAAGGCAGAAGCCCAAAAATTCGCTTTGATGTGGTAGAATAAGAACCGCTGAACGCCGCTATAGATCTCCCTCGAAAGGCAGCGGGAAATGCGTGGACGGATTCTGAATCGGCTGGCTTCGAACGTCGCTCTGAGCCTCACGGTAATTGCTGCGCTTCTCATTGCGACTGAAATCATCGTTCGATTCGTCTATCACCCCGAAAACCTCGGGACGGTCATCCAGTTCGACGCGAAACTCGGGTGGTTGCTAAAACCCGGCTCCTATCTTCACAGCGTCGACCGCGGTCGAGGTTTGGACTATCGAATACGCATCAATTCTCTCGGCCTCAGAGAGCGCAGCATCTCCATGCAAAAGCCCGCCGGAAAAAAGAGGGTCCTGATTCTGGGAGATTCGATCGCTTTCGGGACTGGCGTCGAAATCGGAGAGCGCTTCTCCGACCTTCTTGGCAATCATTTGGGGGAGGGGATAGAAGTGGTGAATGGTTCGATTTGTGGGTGGGGAAACGACCAGGAATTGCTATTTTACGAAACGTTCGCCCGGCGCTTGAATCCGGATATCGTGGTCCTAACACTGACTCTCAACAATGACATCCTAAACAACATGCTGGACCATCTCTATCTCGAAACGGCCCCGAAACCGCGATTTTTATTAAGGAGCGATTCTCTAATCCTGGATGAGGGCCACCTGGTTCCACCCAAGCTTCCCCTGAGCTTGAAGATCCGGCGCCTGTTCAGAAAGAGCCGGTTTCTCGTTTATATCAAGAGACGGCTCGATATGAGGCGCTACCAGCAGATTACCGATGCGCTCACCCATATACCTACCAGAGGATTCGAGAAAAAACGGTTGGAAGAGGATTGTTCATACTGGTCTGTTTACAGAAAAGGCTACGGGCAGAGGTTTGAGCAAGGGTGGAATGTAACGGAGGCTATACTGTCGCGGTTCATATCGCGATGTAACGAGCATGGTACAAAGCCGATCATCTTTGCGTTCCCACTGAAAATCGAGGTGGACGATACTTGGAGGAGCCAGCTGTTCGACCGGGCAAATGTCGATTCGATGCTTTTCGATTTTAGAAAGCCCTACGATCGGCTATCCAGCTTCTGTGCGGCCAAGCAGACAGTATTCGTCTATCCTCTGGAGGATTTCAGGGAAGCCTCCAGGCGCGTTCCTCTCTATTTCGAGAGAGACAGCCACCCGAACCGCAACGGCCACGCCCAAGCCGCAGCCGCGCTGCATGCTGTTCTCGAGGATCGCCTTTGATCTTTTCGCCGTTGTTGGATCGGATGTCTGTGGTAGGGAGTCGCTGTTTTCCTACCACGCGTCAGATCAGGGGGGCAGCTTTGGCTTCTTGGCCCGTCTCGATATAGCAAGCAAGAATTTCTTGGGATCGAGATGCTTCCGGGCAAGGTCCAGTTCTGCAGTGTCGATATAGATTCCGAAGCAATCCCTGCACACCTCAAAATAGATATCCAGGGATTTTTGCTCGAACATATCCCCACCACATTTTGGACATAGATTCCAGAAATGCGCCCATTGTGTCTCGAACCTTCGGAGATTTCGTTTTTCTGCTAGGCGTTTGCGGGATCGCTGGAACACCGGATCCTGCCCGCCCGACGTGGATTTTGGCTTTGATTTAGGCTTCTTCCGGCGTATATTACCCGACGTCATATTTTCTCCCTCGTGTTGGAAACTAGTGGGATTTGATGCTAGCGGGGTATCGGCCGGTCTGTCAAGTTTCTCGGGATGAATGATCCCTGGGCGATCAAAAGGAGACAGGTCGTGAAAACGAAGCTGCAACAGGGACAAGCGCATCCTGCTAACTCCCGCTTTGCTCTTCGGGTCATAGAGGATATTGGCAAAGCCTTGGGCGGGGAAAAACTACCGTCCGTGTCCCGGCTCGCGCGCAAAAAGCGGGATCCCTTCAAAACTCTGATTTCGACCATGCTGAGCCTCCGGACCAAGGATGATGTGACATCGGAAGCATCGAAAAAGCTGTTCGCAGTCGCTAGCTCTCCTGAAGAGCTTTCCCGGACGCCGGTGAGGGTGATCGAGAAGGCCATTTACCCTATTGGCTTCTACAAAACCAAAGCACGCTCGATAAAAGAGATTTCCAGGCGTCTCATCAAGGAATATGACGGTGTCGTTCCGGACACGATCGAAGAGCTCCTCCGCTTCAAGGGAGTAGGTCGCAAAACGGCGAACTTGGTCGTGACGCTGGGTTATGGAAAACCGGGGATTTGCGTGGACACCCATGTCCATCGCGTCTCCAACCGTCTCGGAATCGTTGGGACAAGCTCACCGGAAAAGACCGAGTTTGCCCTCATGGAGGTTCTTCCGAAGGAATACTGGATCGGTTACAACGAGCTTCTAGTGAGCTTCGGCCAGCAAATTTGCAAGCCTATCTCCCCTCATTGTTCGAAGTGTCCTCTGGAAAGCGGATGTCCGAAAGTTGGAGTTGGCAAGCGGCGCTAGAGCGTCCTGGAGCGTGTTTTGGAAATGTCTTTGAACAGTATGATGCGGTCCAGCCCCGTATCGTAATAGTTTTGCTCCACACCAATCGATTGGAATCCCCGGTGATAATAAAACGCTCTGACCTTTTCGTACGGCTCGTAAGGCACGGTGTAGGAGAGTGTGGAGGTTACGAGCTTATAGATTCCCTTTTCATCAAGAATGGTTTCGAGCGATTGTAGAAGGAGCGTCCCGAGCCCGAGACCATGGTAGTCTTCGTCCACACCCATCCAAAGGATTTCGGCCGTTTCACGGTCCCTCAGCGTGTAGACGAGAAATCCGATGACATTCTTCCCTGTCGTGCCGATGATCGTAGGCTGCGTTTTGAGAAGGGCTTCGAGAACCGGGAGCGAGTTCTTTGGAAAGAATTTCTCCAGCGATTCGGCAAGCAGAAGGACATCTTGGCGGTCCTTCGCCTCCATCGGCTGGATTTGGAATTGCTCGATCGGTTGGGATGTCATGAACACCGTACTTGCGAGTCAATCGTTTAATTGATGGGCCTCTTGGAATCTGGTACTATTTTACTCCGAATTGCGGGATAATTCAAGCTGGATGGAAGCAAGCGAACCAGCTTGAAAATGCTGGCAAGAGAGTGGATTGGCCTTGAACTCCATAAATCGAGAGAGGTTGGGATGAAACGGCTACAGGCGGTATCTCTGTTTGTTGTGATTCTTTCGTTATGGTTATTGGGGTGCTCGGGAAAAAACGGGCGACAATCGAAAGTCTCCTTTCCGGACAGTATCGTGGATTCAGAGCTGCTTGCGACGGTGAACAACTACCCAATCCGGGGCAGTGACGTGAGGGTCTTCGCGGCTATGTCCAGCTCCGGGAAGTGGGAGTCGGAATCTATCAGGGAGTATAACGAAAGATTGTTGGAGCAATTCATCCGGCGGATCCTGCTTTGGCAGGAGGCCGTGGCAATGAGCATATCCGTTGAGGACTCCACCGTTCAGACAGTGTTCATGAATTTGATGCGGTCCATGGGTGGGGGAGAGGCGCTTTTGAGAATGCTTAACGAATCCGGCATCGAGAGGGAGGATCTGCTTCAAAGCATCCAGCGCGATCTGGTAATAAGGGAGTTCTTGGAAACGCGGTTCTCACCTGGTGCAGCGGTGGGGGAGGAGGAGGCACGTAGGTTTCACGAGGTGAACAGAGGCAGGTTTTATACGCCTGATAGCGTTCGAGCGCGGCATATTTTGGTACAAGTCAGCCCGTCAGACAATGATTCGATCCAAAGGGTGAAGAGAGGCAGAATCGAGAAGATCCTGGAGGAGGTGCAAGCAGGCGGCGATTTTGCAACTCTGGCCGAGCAGCATTCGGAGGGTCCCTCCAGAGTCCGTGGAGGGGATTTGGGATACTTTGTAAGAGGAACAATGGTGCAGCCTTTCGACAGCGTCGCTTTCGCTCTGGCACCTGGAGAGGTCAGCGATGTCATTCTAACGAGGTTCGGCTACCACATTATCAAAGTCGAAGATAAAAGGGGAGGGAGGTTTCTTGCTTTCGAAGAAATCAAGGACTCGCTGATCGTTACTCTTCGACAGCAGAAGCTTGCTTATAACGTTCAAAACCACTTGAAGGAGATCTACGACCTCGCCATAATAGAGAGAAATTATTAGACAGAAGTGGGGGCTTAACTCAGCGGGAGAGTGCTACCTTCACACGGTAGAAGTCACTGGTTCAAATCCAGTAGCCCCCACCATTTTTTCTCATGTTCCCTGGTAAATCACCATCCGTTTAGGCGCTGTTTTCACACGTGCGTCTCGCAATCATCGTGCTTCGGCCTCGCCGGGTCCCTCAGAGCCGCCCACTTGTGAGTTCTGATTGGAGATCGTCGAGTTCGAGTCGGTCCCAATGGGTGCGTCGATCGGTATTCCCTCATCAATGAACCACTTGAGCAGTTTGGCCTTCCGGATGATTTCCGCTTCGCCCGTGGAGGATAACAGGATGCTTACAAATCCTTCCGCCCTCGCCGTCTCACCTAATCGCGCCAGGGTGAGCGCGGTACCGTAAAGCGCTTCAGGATTGTCGGGAGCGTAACCGACGATGGTCATGTAGACGTCCCTTGCATCCTCCAGACGGCCTAGACGCGTGAGGCTCGTTGCCTGCCCGAGCCGTGCAGCGGTGAAATGCGGTGCCTGGTTGACGCACGCGTTGAAGAGACCGAGCGCCGTCGAGTCGTTGCCTGCTTCGTGTTCGTTTCTGGCGTTCCCGTACAATAGCATGAGGTTAGTGATTCGTTCGTGAAAAAGCTCGAGGCTATCGTTATTCCGCACGAGAATCTCGTACTGGTAAATTGGTGGATGGTCGGTGGAAAAGATCGGCTTGATGTGGTCCGTAACCTCGAACAAGCGGTGCCCGTCGTTCTCGTAGACAAGAGCGAACCGCTTGAGCGCTTCAGGGAAAAAGTGCATCTTGTAAGCCACCGAAGCAGGAATAAGCTGTTTTCGGCCGCAAAGATAACGGGGAGAGAATGTTGTTCCGTCGAGTGCCAATTCGACCGAGTATAAGACATATTCAACCCCGTTTGCCCGGCAGGTTCTATAGAGCTCTTCTTCGCTTCCGTAATATTTTCCAAGCATCTCGACGGTTTTTTCGATCGTCTCCCTGGATGTTCCCCCCGAAAACAACAGCGTCGTTCGTCCTCCGAAGGTGGAGAGAAGGGATGAAATAGCCGGGAGACCCAATATTGGATCTCTCACGGATGTTCGGGTGAGCAGGAAGCGAACGAGGTTCCTGTCAGGATTCCCAATGCTTACCCGAAGGAAATCTCCGCCGATCGGATTTAACCCGGCCCGCCGCGCGATCCACCGGGATAGGTCCAGTCTACCGTCAGGCGATAACGTCTGCGCCAGAATGAGGATCGCTCCCAACGCTATGAACGCACTCCGTTTCTTCAAGTGTCGACCGATGGCGTAAAAGGACAGGGCGACCAGAGGAAATGCTCCAATCACAGAAAGCGGAAGCCCGCTTCTGTCGAAAAAGTAGAGCCCCCAGATAAGAAGAGCCGCGACAACGGCTGGAATCAAGATGTTTGGGGGCTTCCTTCGAGTTGCAGTGACGCTGGTGGGGGGCGGCGTTGGGAGTGACGTTTCTTTTTGGAAAGACAGCGCGCCGGAGACCATCGCGGGAATCAAGAACAGAAAGGGGAAAAGAGCGATGAAGATATTGAATTCGGAAGGCGCTGCATGCTCTTTTGACCAAACGTAGCGAACTGCATCGGGGAGAGTCGAGGGATCGATCGGTTTAGCCGCCAGGTAACGGAGCCTGTAATAGACGTACTGAAGAGCGGGAAAAGATCTCGACGCACCGAATTGGAGCGGTCGAAATATCGCTGAAAGGATCAGCGCTCCCACGATCACGTAGAGCATTCCTGGCCAAAAGCGTCTTTCCTTCAGAGGCAGCTTTCCAGCGAAGAAGGCGTAAAGCACTGCAGAATAGACGAGTGACGCCGGCACTGCAAATGCAACTCGATGGGCGCTGAGGTACGGGAGCAGCAAGGCTCCGGCAACGAAAAAAACTCCATGAAGGGAGAGCAGGATGCGTTTGTTTCTAAGGTTTTCTTCAGGCCATATGGCATAGAGGAGAGCGAATATGGCGATGTAATAGACCGAGGCTTCCCACATGGTAAGGAGAACAAAGAAAGACAGGGCAGCGGTTACCGCAACGGGGATCGTAAATCGATTTTTCAAGCGGAGGATGAGGAAAAGGTGCAGGCTCACTAGAACGGCGGCGTATTGGACGTGGAGAAAAGTAGTTCCGTTTGTGTCATCTATGAGGGGACTGGAAAGCGCGACGAGGAAACCGGCGAAAAGCGCTCCAGCCTGGCTTCGCCACAAAGTGTACGAGAGAGCGTACAGGGTGAAAACGAGAAGCGACGAAAACAGCCTTGTGAATTGCCTTACGAATTGTCGCTCATCTGCTTCACTGAAATACCTGACCAGTCTGTATACGTAGCCGGTGAAATACTCTACTCCAAGGGGCCTTTCCAAAGCAGGCCGTACTCCTTCCGGCCAGGCTGCTTTCTGATCCAGAACGGGGGCGGATCCCGTCTGGCTGATGCTGACCATGTACCTGTAGTTGGTCGCGGAGACGCCGTCGAAATAGGGGTATTTCGATTTGTCGGCACTGGCAACACGTATGATGACGGACACTGCGTACAGCAGGACTAGGGAAGCTATAATGAAGTACTTGGGCAGTTTCATTCCGGATCGATTCGTTTGATGTGACGTTTCATTAATATCCGGTGGGGGCGGAAATGAATTTGCAGACTATCGGAAATCGCTCTCGAATATGTCTCGCCAGCGCTTTCAGGCCCACGGTTTCGCTCGCATAATGCCCCGCGTAGATCACGTTGACGCGCGCCTCCTTGGCGAAATGATACACTACGTGCGATGTCTCACCCGTGATCAGCGTATCACAACCTTCTTCCTTTGCATTGGTGGCGAGAAAACCGGCATCACCCGACACGATGCCGACCTTTTTCACCCCCCGAGGACCAAAGGGAAGCATCTCCACCTGTGCTTCAAGCTTTTTCTCTAATCTCTTCACAAGTTCTTCTCGACGCAAGACTTTTTCAGGTCTGGCAATCACGCCGATTTTGGTTCCTTTGTAAGAACCGAATTTTCCGAGATTCTCGAAGCCGAGGATTCTCGAGAGCTCGACGTTGTTTCCCACCACGTCGTGACCGTCCAGGGGCAAATGTGACGCGTAAAGTGAGATCCCGTTCGCCAGGAGAGCAAGAATGCGTTCGCGCATCACACCGATTATGCGTTGATGAGTTCCGCTCCAGAACAAACCGTGGTGCACGATGAGAATGTTAGCCCGATTTCGAGCAGCAGCACGAATCGTTTTGAGGCAGGCATCTACCGCAAAAGATGCTCTTGAGATTCTGGCGGAACCCTCCACCTGCAGGCCGTTAACCGAGTCATCCGTGATGGAAGTAACGGACAAGTACTCGTTGAGATAGCGGATCAAGCGATCTCGCGAAACGGATTTTTCCTTTGCCATGTTCTGCCCCTTTGATGGAGTTCATGCACTCCGGCGGAAAACATGTCGCACTGCTCCCCCAGAGTGTGCACGTCTTTACCGGAACGGATTCCGGCTATTGCATTCTGTCGTAATCTCTTAAACGCACATACAGCGTTGGCTTGGTGATACCGAGAAGCTCGGCTGCCTTGGTCTTTCCTCCCACAAAATCGACCATTTTTTTGGCGAGAATGGGCTCGACTTGCTGAAGCAACGGGTTGGCTTTGGAGTAGGTGCTTCGCTCGATGATCTGCTGGATGAGCGCCTCGAGGCTTTTGTGCGGCTGGCCTCCCGATTCGGATACCTTTTCCAGGAAGTCCTCAGGCAGTGAACCGGGATGAATCACGTCGTCATCGGATAGCAACACGATTTGTTCGATTAAGTGCTGGAGCTCCCGCACGTTTCCTTCCCATGGGGCTTTCTGGAGAATCCTTATTGCGTCCGGAGCAATTGTCTTTCGGAGTACTCCGCTTTCAGAGCATCGTTTTTCCAAATAATCCAGCGCGATGGCAACGATGTCTTCTTTTCTATCGCGCAGAGGTGGTATCCGGATTTGAAGGACGTTCAACCGGTAATATAAATCCTTTCTGAACTTTCCCTGCTCGCAGAGTTCTTCCAGGTCTTCATTGCTGGCCGCGATGATGCGAACATTCGAATGGATCTTTTTCGTTCCACCGACGCGATTGAAGCTCTTGCTTTCGAGGAAGTTCAGTAGCTTTGTCTGTATCGTCATCGGAATGACATTGACATCGTCGAGAAAAACCGTCCCCCCGTCCGCTTTCTCGCACAAACCGAGTTTGCGCGCCACTGCGCCGGTGAAGGCACCTTTTTCGTGTCCGAAGAGCTCACTTTCGAGAAGGCTTTCGGGGATCTGAGCACAGTGGATGTCCTGGAACACCTTGTGGGATCTGGGGCTGTTGTAATGAATTGCCCGCGCAAGCTCCGTTTTGCCCGTGCCGCTTTCGCCGATGATGAGGATACCGGTGTCTATGTCCTTGACTTTTTCGATGGTCCGGAAAATTTTTCTCATCGATTCACTCTTGCCGATGAGGTTCTCGAAGCGGTACTGATCTTCGACCTGCGCTTTGAGGGCCACGACTTCCTCCACCAAGCGTTCCTCTTTGTGAACGTGCTCTTCGAGATGGAACATCAGCGTCAAGATCCCGGAAATATGTCGACCAAGGGCTGTGAAAAAGTTCAAGTTGTCTTTTGAAACGGGGAGCGAATCCTGAGGCATATAGAAGAGGAGGCACCCCAAATCTTCCCTTATTGCTTTGAGCGGGATACACACAAATCCTCCCCCTCCCACATCAATCTGGGGTGCGAGATCCAACGCGTCTGGTGAGCTGCTTTCCAAAACGCGACCCAGAAGGAGCGTTCTGTTCATTAGTTCCGTCAGGCCCTCATCCTGAAGAGATTTCTCCCTGCCTCCCGCGTCGATAACAGCGAATCGACCGTCTTCTCTCTTGAGAATGAGGCGGCATTCGTCGGGACCAATGATATTCCGGGTGAGGTCCAGAATTCGTCTGAAGCACTCATTCCTGTCGAAGGGGGGTTCGAAGAGCAGGCTGAGCTCGTAAAAGGCTTTGAGGAGATTCTGGGTTTGGCTCCCTGCGATGTAGGTCCGCGCAGGATGCGCCCTGATCTCCTCACGAAGAGTGATGATCTCCTCCGGAACCTCATGACCGAAGTCTGAGTGGATCTGGCGCTCTGCCCTGTCCAGGTATTGCATCGCGTCGAATGTGTTGGCGCCGCGAGCGTGAAGGAGCCCAATCTTCGCGAGCGCCGCTGCAGCGAGACGGTTGTTCGATAATGTTGTAAAGGCGCTCGCAGCTTTTTCATAGTATTCCAGCGCCTCCATCAGCTTGTTCTGCTCTGTTTCCAGGTCTCCCAATATCATGTTGATTTGCGCGCTCTCGTATTTTGAGCCGATCAGCGTGGCGAGCTCCGATGCTTTTTCAACGTGCTCTCGTGATTTGGCATACATTTTCTGCGTGAGGTAGAGGGTGGAAAGCCGCCTGTGAGAGCCAAGCTCTACGTTTGTCGATCCGAGTTCGCGCGATATTCGTAGGGAGTCCAGAAAGTATTTTTCGGCTTCCAGATATTGATCCCGGACGGTGGCAATAGCTCCCAGCGTGTTGTAAATCTCTGCTGTGAGCATGGCTATGCCCAGCTTGGAGCTGATTGCCATGCTGTCCATGCACCGTTTTTCCGCTTCCTCATAATCGTGCATTTCATAAGAGAGAAGGGCGAGATTTAGGTAAGCGGCGGCTATTCCCACCCGATTGTTTTGCCGCTGTTTGATCTCGAGGCTCTTTTTATAATATTCGAGAGCTTTATCGTATTCACCTTTGGTTTGATAGGCGAGGGCAAGGTTGTTGTAGCTGCCCGAGAGCGCATTGATGTCGCCGGCGTTCTCTCGGAGCATGGCGCTCCTGTTGTAGTATCGGATTGCCTCGTCATAACGGCTCGTGTTGAATTGGACCACTCCTGTCAGGTTGAGTGCCTGGGCAACGATGAGCGGGTATTGACTCGGATTGAGAGTTGTGAGACTGAGCTTGCAGCACTCGAGGGAATTTTCATAGTTGCCAAGGCGGTAATGGAACCAGCCGATATCATTTAGAAGCTGCGCCTGCTCTGGCAGCGGGAGCGCTGACTGAAGCTCTTCCCTGACGGCACTGAGAAGGTCGAGGGATCTCTTGTATTCTCCTCTGGACTCCCAGGTATCGGCCAGCAAACGGCATATGCTGCTTGCGATCTCTGCGTTCTCGCGCCTACCCTCGATTCCCACCTCATCGAGGTTTTGCTTGGCAGTGAGCAGCAAGTTTTCGGCCTCCCCTGACCGTCCCTTGTCGATCAGATCGATGCTCGCCTCGCGGAGAATAAAGAGCTTGTCGGCTATGGCAAGCGCCTTGTGAAGTCCTCGGTGAATGAGTTTCATGCAGTGCTCGAGAATGAGCGCATCCCTGTTGTCACGCCTCGTCTCTCTCAGATAGGACACGCAGTGCTCCGCGGCAAGATGTGTTTCCTCCCCTTCCAAAAGGTGGTGGACGAGGAATAGCGCAGGGAAAGCGCTGCGCTCTTCAACATGAAGAGCCACAGTGCGGTGGAGGTTTCTTCTTCTCTCCGGGGGAATGCTCCGATAGACCAGACGCCGAATCGAAGCGCTTTTCGGGCTGAGCAGGATCGAGACACCTATGCCCGTCCCGTTGGAACGGTATGAAATGCATATCAAATCCAGCGCTGCAAGGCGGTGGATGCACCTGTGGATTTTGCCATCAGATCCAGGAAAAATCGAAAGGGCAATCTGCAGTGGTATCGCAAACTGTGCAACTGAAACGAATTCCAGGAGTTGCCGTTCTTCTTCCATGAGGCAACCGAGGACTTCTTCGGTCAACCGCTCGAGGGAAGAGGATTTGAATGGACGGTGGTCGGGTTCGAGGTAACGGACAATACCATTCAAGTATGCTTGCAGCCGGACGGACGGGTGCTCTGCTCTCGTCGTGGTTACGCCGGGCGGGTGCTTGTGGTGCTCCGGGACGGGCGTCTCTAGCTTATCTGCTGAATCGGATTCATGATACTCGGCAGGCAGATGGAATTCGTGAACTCGCTCTCCGAATTTCCCTTTCAAGTGATCGATAAAAGCGCTCGACTCCTTCGAAACTCGTGCTGGGTCGATCGTCAGGAGCAGGAGCGTTTCGGAAAGACTGATGTCCTCCTCTAATCTTTTGGAGATACGGGAGCAGGTCAACGCCCGATCCGTTGCATCGTCAATGATCCACAGGAATTTCGAAGAAGCAGCTCCTTTGGGAACCGTTTTCTTTCTGGTCTTCCCGGTTATATTCCACTCGTCGGGCCAAAGAACCGTCCAACCACCGTTTTCCGGCAGCGATAGTTTTTCAGCCGCCAATTCAACGATCGTGCTCTTGCCGGAAAAAGCTTCCCCCTTCAGTACGATGAGGCGGTGACCTTCGGAGACGGCATCGAGCGCATCCTGCACCAAGATTTCCGCCTGCAATGCCGGAAACATTTCGGCACGAGAAACGGAGAACGGTATGAGCTGCTGCGGCAAGGGTTCACCGAAGAGTTTCTCGTGCAGAGCCGATAGCGTAACGGTGCTGCCGGATTCGATACTGGATCCGGATTCCATAATGATATTCATGAACTCGTCTTCTTGCTGCAATGCCGCGATTGCACCCTTCTTGCGGAGCGGTGCCAGCAAATGTATGAAACGGGAAATGGCGCGCGGGTGGATGGAAATGGTGGCAGGCAACGTGAGTGCAGTGCTTTTCGATAGTTGAGCCTGGGTGTCGGCTTCGACCTTCGCTGGATCGTGCCCACCAGATAACGCAAAAGGAAGTATATAGGCGTTGGGGAGGATGAAAATTCTATTATCCTCGTCAACTCCGATAGAGGCAGGGGACAAGTGGGGAGCGAAGAAATTGTAGTTTTCCAAATGGGCCAGCGTTTCGATGAGCGTTCTGATCATTTCCTCAAGCGGCAGAAAATCTTGTGGAATGTTTTGGAGCAGCCGCAAATAGGGCGTGAAAAGTTCGATGCCTCCGTCCGCACTCGTCGCGAAAAGAATTTGCGGGCAATTCGATGGAGAGATTGCCGAAGCGCTGCTGCCCAGGAATTCGAGGACACCGGGATCAACTGTCGTTCGGTTGATCGTTTGGGTGCGGAGTCGGAGGAATTTTCTTTCGCTGACCAGATCGACAAAAGCGGCGATTCGCCAAATTCCGGCCTGGATCTCTTCTTCGATTTGTTCGAGGTTTTTCTGGTAGGGATGGGTGGAACGCATCTCCATGATCGGCCTCCTCGCTGGCGTGGACGCTGGCCAGATGAGGTAAAGAAATTTTACAGGGTAAAAATATTTTACGAGAACAGAGATATTTGTAAAGTCTTTTTTGTTGGGAAGGGAGCTTGCAACTTGGCTCCAGCTATGTGTTTAAAAGAGAAGGTATTACGGAAAGTAAAGAATTCTTCCGCAGCTCTCGCAGGTCAAGATCTGGTTTTTATTTTGGAGCGATTGATAGGAGGTTGGAAGCGTTACAAAGCACCCCAAACAGAAATTGTCTGTGACCGGGACGATGGCCCTGTCATAACTGCGGGCGACCCTTTCATAGCGGTTGAGGAGTTGAGGGTCGATTCTCTTGGCCAACTTGTCTCGGGCTTCTTGGAGTTTGGCGACGCCATCGAGCTTGAATCCCATTTCTTTCAGCTCGGTGGAAGTATCACTGTCTCGGGCTTCCTTGATCAACAAGTCAAGGTCTTGCAGCGCAACGAGTAGTTTTGCCTGATCTTCCATGGCTCTCACGAGTCGAAAATCGCCTGGAGCTCGGGAAAGCTGGTGACTTCCATGAGCTTTCTCCGCTTGCTGGCGTTCTTAATGAGCTCCACTACGCACCCGAGCACCTGGAGGTAGAGGTTTTCCTTGTCCTGTGGTGGGGCGATGATGAGGAAAAAGAGGTGCGTGGGCTTTTTATCGAGTGAATCGAAGTTGACTCCGTCAGCGGACCGAGCAAACAGTACGGTAAGCTCCTGGATCGCAAGTGTGCGTCCGTGAGGAAAGGCAACACCCTTCCCAATGGCGGTGCTCCCGAGACTTTCACGGTTCAGCAGCATTTCGAGGATAATATCCCTGTCTTTTAACCGGCACTCCCTGCTGATGCGGTCCACCATTTCTTCCAATGCGCTCTTTTTGTCCCGGGCTTGGAGGTTGAAAATGCAGAGGGATTCCTGAAAATACTCTCTGAGTTCTTCTGTTTTCATTGGCCTGGAAATGGTTGTTCGCGAGCGCATTTGAGAAATACCAGCTGGAAAATATCAGAAAATGCGATTATCCTCAACCCCAAAGTGAGCGAAATCTGCTCGCTCTTGATACCGACATTACCACCAATGCCGAAGTCTAAGAGAGAAGGCCGGGTTATCCGCGTGACCGGCGGTGATGTGTGGGTGGAAGTCGAAGATCGGCTTTTGTCCTGCGTCCTCCGGGGACGCTTTCGACAGCGGGGACGGGGCGTCCAGATTGCCGCCGGTGATCGCGTGCTCGTTTCCACCGCCGGCCCCGATAGCGACGTTGGGGCCATCGAGGAAGTGCTTCCCAGAGAATCAAGTCTTTCCCGATTCATCGAGGGTCGGGATTCAGGCGAGAAGCTGATCGTGGCCAACATTGATATGTTATTTGCTGTGACGACCTTGCGTGCGCCGTCAGTGAATTATAATTTCATCGACCGTGTGCTGGTATCCGCGGAATGGGGAGAGGCGAATGCATGTGTATGTCTTAATAAAATCGACCTCGTGGAGGACCGGAGCGAAATCGAGCGGTTGGCGGCAATATACACCTCTTGCGGCTACAGGACGATTCGGACGAGCGCAAAAACGGGCGAAGGAGTGGATGAGCTCGAAAAAATGCTCCAAGGAGGCATATATGCGTTTGTCGGCGAATCCGGCGTAGGTAAGAGTTCACTTCTCATGAAGATGGATCAAGAACTGGACTTAAAAGTACGCTCCCTCGGGGAAAAATCCAAAAAGGGGAGGCACACCACCGCTTATTCCCAGCTTTTCCCCATCCGGGGTGGGTATATGGCGGATACTCCGGGGATCCAAACGTTCGGATTCCCGGGGACGGAGTTGGAATCCATATCGAACTGTTTTCCAGAGTTCAGGGATATGGAAAGCGACTGTCATTTCCACCGATGCACCCACTCCCATGAGCCCGATTGCGCTGTGAAGGCAGCATTGGAACAGGGGCGGGTTCACCGCAGCCGGTACGACAGCTATCTGAGCATTCTTTCCGAGGTGGAGGCTCGCATCAAGAAGAAGGCATATTAGGCTCAATTGCAGCATGTGTCTCACGCAGAATCATCGGCCGAGTGGCGGTTGGGAACAAAACCAATGGGAAACCTCAAGAGCATCGAGCGGTCATCGAAGCGCGCACTGATGCGCGCCATGGGGAAGATCATCCGAACGCAAAAGCTATCCCCGGAGGAGATCCTCCGGCGTCATCCGGAGCGGATCCTCATCATCCGGCAGCATAATCAAATGGGCGATATGGTTCTAGCCATTCCCGCGCTTCGCGCCGTGAAAGAATCGTTTCCCAGGTCAGAAGTCGGTATCGTCACCTCAACCATCAATAGAGATGTAATGCTCAACAATCCGTACGTGGATCACCTCTTTGTTTACGAGAAACAAAGAGTCCACAGCCTTCCTGGTTTTGTCATGGCAATCCGCCGGAAGCGGTTCGATTTAGTGATTGTTCTCAACACAGTATCGTTCTCTTTCACAAGCGCTGTTCTCGCCCTTCTTTCCGGAGCAAAGATCCGTGTTGGGTCTTCCTCTTTGCCGTTCGGCAGTGAAATCGGCGGCTCGTTCTACCATTTGGAACTGCCGCTTCCTGGTGAAGCGGAGCTGCGGGAAATGAGCGAGACAGAACACAATCTTTACCCCCTGAGGATGCTGGGCATCAGTACGAACGATCTTTCGCCCCTTCTGGTTCCTTCCCTGGAAAGCGAGGTTTGGGCGCAGGATTTCTCATCGGAGTGCTGGAGATCCGATCAACTCAAACTCGTCGTGCACCCCGGGGCAGGCAAGAAAGAGAATATATGGGCGCCGGAAAAGTTCGCCGCCGTTGTTAATCGATTGAATTCCGTTAGACCCGTGGGGCTCGTCGTCGTTTCGGGACCGAGGGATGCAAAACCAGTAGCTGCATTCCTGCAAAACGTATCCGTGCCGGGCAAGGTACTCGAAGCACGATCGATTGGCGATGTTGCGGCCGTTATGAAAAAATCCGATCTCGTTATTTGCAATGACACGGGTACAATGCACGTCGCATGCGCCGCTGGAGCACGTACCCTGGGCGTGTTCGGACCAACCGATCCGAAACGCTGGGCACCGAGGTCCCCAAACCTTTGCACAATCCAAGCGCCGGAAAAGCGTTTGGATCTGCTGACTTGGGAAATGGTTTTCGAGAAAGCGCTGGAAGCACTGCAGCTAGTATCTCGGACTCAATATGATCTTTAGCGGAAGCACCTTGTTCGCCGGTACATCGATTTCGGAGCTCCACATATGAAATCCCACCTTTTTGAGCGACAGCTGGTGGGGGCCCGCTTCTACTGATATAGGAGTCTTGATTGGCGTTATGCCAATGAATTTTCCGTCGATATAGAACTCCGCTCCTTCGGTCGCTGCGAGAGAGATCTGGCCTTTTAGCTTTTTCAGAACAATCTCTCGCCGTGACAATTCTCCGGAAACGATCCTTACTACTTCCACATACGGCTCGTAATGCGGATTCTTGCACTCGAGTTTATGGCGGCCCTTTACTAGCTCGACGGAGATGGAGGGCGGCGTATCACCCACGTACTTGCCGTCAATATGAACTTCGGCATGTGGGTATGCCGACACTGACAGCCACCCTTTTTTGACGGCGGGTTTGGATTCGGATTTGCTTGTCTCGATCTCCGGATCGCCGACGGCTTGGTCACTTCCGGGGGAAGCTGCGGAATCACTTTCGGCTTTCCCTCCCTCAGCCGCTGAATAAGCCGTCTTCGATCCATCACGCGCCTTACTCCTCGGTGGCACCGGATTCTCTGAAGGCATCGAATCTGACAGCGCTGAACGCGAAGTATCGACCGCTGCGCCCAACAATCTTTCCAGAGAATCCACCGATGCCGCTTTGCCGTTGTTTGGAACGCCCAGGGAAGTACCTTCTTCCATGCTGCCTGCCATTACTTGATTCTCTCCCGGGTTTGGCGAATGGGATGCATTGAAGAGATTCGAAATTTTATTCCGCGCACCCGGCGCCAAAGCGATAAGCGCTGCAGCCGCAACGGCTGCGGCAAGCGCTCCGAAAGTTGCGATGCGTTGCCTGGAAGATTTTCTCCTGACGAGTCCCGCTGCCGACGTCGATTGCAGTGCAATAGTCGATGAGTTGGTCAACAAAAGGGACTTCAGATTGTCTTGAGTTTCTTTGAGCCGTGACGGTCCGAGGAATTCTTCGACAGCGATCCTAAACTGCGACGCCGTCTGAAATCTGGCATCGCGGTTCTTGCTCAGCGCGCGGGAAAGGATCGCTTCGACCTTCGGGGGAATTTCGCAATTCATACGTTTGGGAGAAGGGACACTCCTGTTGATGATATTCTGAATGACTCCCATGTAGTTCTCGCTTGCGAACGGTTGTTTGCCGGTAATCATCTCGTACATCATCGTTCCCAGAGAGAACAGGTCGCTCCGGCAGTCTACGCTCTCCCCAAAAGCCTGTTCCGGGGACATATATAGGGGGGTTCCAAGGATCGAGTTCGCTGCTGTGTCTTGGGTTTTGCTCTGAGTAAGCTTGGCCAGCCCGAAATCGGTGATTTTCACCTTTCCGTATCGGGTCAGGAGAACATTTCCCGGTTTTATATCTCTGTGGACTATTCCTTTGGCATGAGCGTGTTCCAAACCCAGCAGAATCTGATGCACCACGGCGAGGGCGAATTCGAGAGGCATGGGAGACCACTGCTCCATGACCCGTTTGAGACTTTGTCCTTCCACGTACTCCATGACGATCTGATAAGAGTCGTCTTCGACCCCGAAGTCGATGACATGAACGATATTTTCGTGATCAAGAGAAGCGGCCGCTTTGGCCTCCAGTATGAATCTGCGGGTGAAGTTATGATCGCTGGTGAGGTGGGGATGGAGTTTTTTTACCGCAACGGCGCGGTCGAGAGACGTCTGTACCGCTTTATACAGAACGGCCGTACCGCCCGAGGCGATGGTCTCGATGATCTGGTAACTTTTTTCATCAGCCAACTTCCTCACCTCGCGAGGGTCAGACGTTCGGCCAGGTATGAGGGGAGTCCCTCTGAAATGATCTTGTCTCTAGAGGTTGTTATATCGTAGGGGACGCGAATGAATTCGAGCGTCTGGTATTCCTCGTCGAACAATACCATGCAGGCATCGGGATTGCTATCTCTGGGCTGTCCAATGCTGCCTACGTTCACAAAATAGCGGAATTCGTCAAGGAGATCAGTACGGGTCTCCCTCACGATATCCAATTTTCCATTCTCCATGCTTATCCGGGCGATCACGGGCAAATGGGTATGACCGATGAAACAAAATCGCTGCCCGATCGCCGAGAATACTTCTTCCACGTCTTCGACAGTTCGGACGTAATGGAAGTTCATCGGTTCGATCGGAGAAGCATGAGTGAAGCAGTAATCACCATCGATGTATTGTAGAGGTAGGTTGGCAAGCAGTTCCTTTTCCTCATCACTCAAAATCCCTTCTGTCCATTTGAGCGATTCCAGGGCGATGGGATTGAAGTCTTCGGAGGAAATGATACCTGCCACGGCAAGGTCATGATTGCCCGCGAGAACTAGATTTGCTTTCTCTCCCATGATGTCAATACAAGCTTTGGGATCTGCTCCGTAACCCACAATGTCTCCGAGACAGACCAGCTGATATGGCTTGAATTTATCGGCCAACTCGAGAGCTGCTTGAAGAGCTTCCAAATTGCCATGAATGTCGGAGATCATGAGGTAGCGCATGCTCAATTCCTCTCTGCTGGAGTAATGTCATTCCTGAAAGATGAATTCTTCACTCCCGATTCGAATCACATCGTTGTTTTTTAGAACATGCTCACGGACAGGTTTTCCTGAGACGGTAACTTTCCGGAGACCGTGAAGGTGCCGGAGGATAAAGGCCCCGTTCTCCCTGGCGATTTCCGCATGCTCCTTGGCGACGAGGAATCCGCCGATTTCGATATCTGCAGCGAAATCTTTACCGATGGTTACGGTCGCCCGCTTGAGCTCGAAAACCCGGTCACCGTCGGGCGTTTTTTGAACGAGAGAAGGCGCCACGTGTTCCGGCTTTGGCGCCACTGATTGTTTGGGGGGCACCTTATGGGGCGTTATGACGACGGTCTGATCGAATTGCTCGATAGTTTCTCCCGCGGGTTCAACGCAACCTTCCTGCCTGTGGAAAATGATTTTGTGTTTCCCTATGAATATCTCGTCCCCTTCCACAAGCTTTGCGCGTCCTACCCTCTTTCCGTTCAGTAACGTCCCATTCAGACTGTCGCAGTCTTTGATATAGAAGTTGCCCTTGTCCTCTTCGATTATCGAATGAAGCCTCGAAACAGCAAGATTGTCTATCGCGATGTCGTTATCCTGCGTTCTTCCGATTTTGACCGTGGGCTTGTCCAGGACCAGGCGCTTGATCTCTCTTCCCTTGAACTCGAGTGTGATAAAGGGTGGTTTTGACAAGTAGTGGGATATTAGATCTCCATGGAACGATTCATCGATCATCTTTGCATCTTCCGCGTATGTGACGAGTAGATCTTCGTATAGCGTGATCGCCATCGGCTTCTGTGCGCATAGTGTGTAAATCTTTATGAGGAAATCTTCACGGTAGCTGCTCTCCTTCGGTGTCGTACAGGACAGCTGATGGCAAAGGGCGGTGACCTTACCCTTCTCGTAACGGAGGATGGCCAAGAAATCATCCTGAGTGGCGCAGACGATACAGCTTTTTCCCTCGCTTTCGATCTTATCTAAAAGCTCATCCAGATCGATGAGAGAGGTGAGAGTTTTTAAGGCAGGTTTCTTTTGAAATAAAATCAAAATTGAATGGAGGATCTTATCGTTTACCTCGTAACATTTCGCTTGGGGAAAACTCATTTTTGAGGCGGCGAGCAGGAATTCTTTGATCGTAGTGTTTGTAAACTGCATGTCTTGAATTCTGCCGGCAGCATATATTTGCCTTTGCCTAAAGAAGAGATGACGCTGCTCGGCGCCATCGCTCAGCTCCAGATAGCACGGTTTTTCCCGGCTCATCTTGAGGCAGTTGAACATGATGTCATTCATCTTGCCGGGAGAAAACTCGTTGATAGCTGACGCGACGTGCAAATGCGGAAGCGTTACTACCATGGGTTTCGATACCCCCTTGTCGGGTGCCAGATCCAAGGTTCTCTGTACGCTTTCTAATGGGCAAAAACTATGCCAGGGTAGGTAAGCTGGGGAGGGTCCTGGGGCTCACATTTGGCTGAAAATAAATGAGTTAGAAGGACGCCGCCCGACAGCCTGTGGGGTGCTTTGCAATCTGCATTGAGGGAAAGAAGGGGAGTAGCTTGCTGCTGCGATTCGCCTGTTTCTCCGCCGCATTGGCAAGTCAACGGAGTTGTTGGAGCAGTTGGATCGCTCGGCTCCACATGGGGATTTGACGATTCTTTGCGATTTCGATAATGTTGGCATGCGTAGCAACATTATCAGTTTAGGGACGGTCTGAATGGGACGAGCCAATAAGACGTTTTGTCGTGCCGATCCGTAAAGCGCCTTTTCGTCTCAAACCGCAACCTGTGCGTTCCGAGGAGCCGCAACGAGGAGATCATAACTTTGCGCATCACCGGTAGAGTCAAGTGGTTCGACGAGAACAAAGGCTTCGGGATCATCAAGGAAGATTCCGGTCGGGAGGTTTCTGTCCACTACTCCGATATAGAGGAGGATGGCTACCGGAGCCTTTCCGAGGGTGAGCGCGTTGAATTCGAGCTGGCCAAAAGCTTCGGCAGCCTTCGTGCTGCGAAAGTGAAGAGACTTGATCCCTTCCAATAACTTGTATTCTTCAATGTAATGGTGTTTGCTTCAATCCTTTTCCGCTTTGAGTTTATTTAAAAATCGTTTCGCTTTATCGTTACCGGGATCGAGGTCAAGGGATCTGTTCCACGCCTCCCGTGCCTCCTTGAGTTTTCCAAGTTTGTAGTAGGCGTTTCCGAGATTGGTGTAGGCCGAACTATTATCGGAACTCCTTCCAAGAGCCTCGTTGTACATTTCGATTGCCTGCTCATAACTTCCCTGTTTGTAAAAAACGTACCCGAGGTTGGAATATGCAGCCGAAAGGCAAGGATTAAGCTTTATGGCTTTCTCAAATGCTTCTGTTGCGTTCTCTTCCTCCCCAAGCTCCGTGCAAACGAGGCCCAGGTTGTTGTAAGCTTCTGCGAAGCCCTCATCGAGTTCAACGGCCCGCAGGAACTGGTCCTTTGCCATTTCATATGCGCCGTTATGGAAGCTCGTCACTCCGAGGTTGTTGTGCTTCTTCGCTTCCTTTTGCCTGACTCGCTCGTCGGCCGCGTCGTGCCGTTTTCTGTCATTTTCGAAAAAATCCATTAGCTGTTCTTGATGTTTCTTCAAAGATGTGAAATCCCGATCCCACTGAGACTGTTGCGCGGACAGGTCATTGACCTTTGCATCCAGTTCCTTCTGCCATGGCGAGAGATCTTCTTCTGTGCCCTTGAGTTTCTCGATCTCCTTCGAGGCCCGATCGACTTTTTCGCCCAGCTCTGAAAGATTCTCTTCGATATTCACTACCAGCTCGGAAAGGGTTGTCGAGAAGTTCTCGACCACTTCTTCCCTTGCTTCGAGCGCTTGGTGCAGCTTTTCGACGTCCTCCTTGACCTTGCGCGTTATATCCCCACGATCCTGAAGCGCTTGGTGCAGCTTTTCGATGTCGCCTTTGATCTGATGCGCTGTACCCCCACCGTCTCGCGACAAAAGGGATTCGATCTTATCGCTCATTTCATTTTTGAATCTATCCAGGGATTCCTTTTGATGTTTTTCTGTTTCACCAATACTCGCGATCATTTCCGCGACGCTTTTCGTTTGCAGTCTCCAGACTTTTTCGATTTCTTTCGTGATTTTTGCCTCGCTGATATCCGGTATTTCCCCCCACTTTTCATCCGCTTTTGCCTGCTCCTTCAAAAGGTCGAACATCTGGTCGAAAATACATTCGCCCGACTGTTTTCTGTAGAATCGGCAGGGCTCCTTGAGACAGAAAAGGTGTGAAGGCACCCCTGCCCTTGTGGATGTTTCGGGAATTGTCTCCGTCTGGACGCCGCCCTGATCGTGCTCATCACAGCCGAGAATGACTACGTTTTTGTCGTCGCCTTTGCTTTTACCCTTCTGCTCAGGTTGCTTTTTTCTTCTTGCGACGCTATCTGCAGTGAGGGTGTTAGCGCTGTCTTCTCCCAGCATGTGCGAAATAAATGGACAGATCTTCATTGTTACACTCCTCCTCGGTACTTATCGATTGAGAAGACTCACTTTCTCGAGAACCGGCGCTCCTTCACAACACTCGTTGAGGTAATCTTGATAATTCCTTCTAGCAAGTTTTTCGATGTCAGGACACGACGGATACTCGTTCATCAGTTGCAAGCAGACGCTGTGCGCGGCGTCATACATCTTGAGCTCTCTATAACAGGATGCAATTTTCGTTAAGAATTCACGCTTTTCCTTATAGGGTAGTATTGTCAAATCTATGGATTTAAGTGCAACAAGGGCCGGGAGCGGTTTGTCCAGGTATGAGTAATAATCAGCGAGACGGAGAATTCGCTTCGCCGCCTCCTCGCGCGTTTTTGGGCTCATTGTAAGAAGGGCTTTGGCCTCCTTGAACCTCCCGAGATCGATTGCAGTCTCGGCGAGGTCGAGTATGGTGGTATTGTCCAAGCTGCCTTCGAGGAAGAGCTTGTATGTCGAATCGAATGTCGCGGTGCGATCCAGTATTTCCGAATCATGAGATGGCGCAGCTTCAGCAGGCACTTCTGCGGTTTTCTCTCTGGCGAGATCTTTCTGAGAGGAAGTCTTTGGCATGGTACGCGCCGCTTCGGACGATTGGGATGTACGGGCTTCGGGTCGTTCTGGGATTTTGTCCGCAGGCTCCTCTGGTGTTGATGGACGCGCTTCCAATGCGGATTCGGAAGTCTCACCGGTGGTCGGCTCAGCGGCGTCTTTGGCCTCGTCGTCGGCTGAATAAGACAATATGATAACTTGATCAGATTTAGGGTCCAATTCCTCGGTCGGTTCTGTTTTTGTATCCGCTTGGTCTTCGATCTGTGGTTTTCCTGTCGAACTGTCGGGTGGATCCATGGGAGTGCATTCTTGATCATCGACTTGCAATCCTTCTGCTCGGTCTTCTTGAAATGCGTCGATCGGCTCGGTTGCTTGGTCTCGAATCGAATCGGCTCCGGGGGCGCGGGAGCGTTCCGAGGGCTCCTCCTCCGGCGGTGAGTATCTTGTCTGCTCGAAAAGCGGTTCATGTTCGGGTGTCTTAATCGAAGTTTTTTCAGGCTCCGGCGAAGCTTCTTCTGGCGCGTCAAACGAGATTTCTCTGAGTGTGAAGCTGGGCGAAGCCGGCATTGGCTTTTGCTCCGGAGATTCGACCCCCTGATCGAAGCTCGAAAAACTGAACTCGGATTTTTCGAATTGCTGAACATCAAAACCGTCGCTATTTTGGGCAGAAGCGCTTTCCGCATCGAGTTCCCGATAAAGCTCTCCGATCTTTGGGTCGACCTTGAGATACTTCTCCAGAATGTGTGCGATCGATGGTGCATCGTTGGGGTAGGAGGAGGCGGTCTCGCGGAATATGTCGATCGCCCAATCCACGCGGCCGTCTTCGAGCACCTCTTTACCGAAGAAAAGCTGGATTTCGACAGACAGAGCGCCATCCTTCAACTGAACGTCCAGCCACTCGAGGATGTCCCGTCTTGTGCTCGGATTTTCACACATATTCTTGAGGTGGCCGAGGATTCTCTGGTTTTGTCCGGAACTCAGCGCCAAGTCGAGATAGAATTTTTGGAGTTCCAAGTTCTCAGGATCTTTCCCCAGAGATGAATTGATTGAATCCAGAATCAGCTGGGCGCTGTGCGGTCTCTTGTCCAAGATGGACTGAGCGTGTGCCGAGACTTTTTTGGCATCTCCCTGCATCAGATACGTTTCCAAAAGTGCGATCTCGAGGCTCTCGGGGGGAGAGTCATTTTGGCTTTTTATCGTTTCGAGTATTTCGGCGCTTTTATCAGCAAGAGATGCATTCAATTTGACCGCCTGGGCGATCTTTTTTACGCCTTTCTCGATTTGATTGGACAGAAGGAGACAGCTGCCGAGCGCGTACCGGACTGTGCCTTTCTGGGGGTAAGATTTCTCGAGTTCTTGGAAGAAGGGTTCGAAGTCCCTGCACTCCTCTGGTTTTCTATCCAAATGCAAGACGAAACACTCAATAGCTTCCGATACCCTCCCGGTGCGGAGATTGAGAAGCGCTTCCGATAACTCGTTGATGAGAAGCTCGCCTGAGAGGGCTTGGCCGCCCCGCGCAGCGGACGAAAGCGTCTGCTTTTTCATTTGAGTCCGGCTTAAGAGATCCCTTGCAGCTCGCTCGTCGAGATACTGAACCACACGGAGACCAGCTATCAGGTCGCGCTTCTTGATGGATTGATCCAATAGATATTTCCCGAGGATCGGCTCGCTGTATTTCTTCACCTGGGTCAAGGCGAATTCCCACAGCATTTCGCGCTCTCCGGCGAATTTGAGCATAGATTTTTTGAGGAACTGGATGGACCGGAGCTGCTCGCCCGCCTCGAGACCGAGTTCGATGCCGTCTTTGTACAGCTGGATCTCTCCTGGAAACTTTTCGATCGCCTCCGAGAGACGCTTCAAGGCCTTGGAGTGGTTCCCTTTGGACCTCTCCCGACCGATCTTTTCCAGAATCGATGCGATTTTAGGATCCATCTCTAATGTTTTGTTCGGATTTCCGCCGTGCTCGAATGAAACGCAACCAGCCATGGTTAAGCGAATCGCATACCAGCACTTCTGCGAATCCGTAGACTGAATGGATTCTTTGTATATTTTTTAATATCAACAAGTTAGGGAAGCATCCAAATATCATTGGCATTGTCTATCGCACGGCGGATCAAAGCGTCATGCAAATTGCACATTTCGAGGTGCGACAGCGATCCGCGTATTGGATTGAAGCGATAAGGGTTGCTTTGACGAAGAGGAATCATTAAAGTAGAGGCATGAAGGTAAGTTTGCAGCTGGCTTGGACTTTGTTGATTCAATTCCCGATCCCATAGTGAGCGAGCGTTACGTTTTATCGGTCGAAGGTTACTTTTCGGCATCACACACGCTGCCGGATTGCCCTCCCTGCGACAGACTCCACGGTCACACATGGAAGGTCCGCGCCTCATGGGCGTTCACCGAGCTGGACGATCAGGGGATGGGGAAGAATTTCGTCGTCCTGAAAGAGGCATTGAGCACTCACATCCTGGAAACTTACGACCACGGCCATCTCAATGACCTCGAGCCGTTCGACCGGACCAGCCCGACGGCCGAAAACCTTGCCAGGGAGTTTTTCTTTATTTTGAAGAAAAACTTCGATCCGGGAACCTCGGGTTCGATGGAGAGAGTGGAGGTGTGGGAAGGATCCGGAAGCTGCGCGGCATTCGAAGGCTAATCGCCCGGTCTCAATCACGAGGAGTCCCTCCGATTGTCAGAATCCAATAAAGAACGAGCAGTGGTGCTGCTGAGCGGCGGACTCGACTCGGTTGTCTCCCTCGCCAGAGCGGATAGGGAAATGGACGTCCGACTCGCCCTTTTTTTCGACTACGGACAGCGGGCCGTTGACAGAGAACGAGAGGCAGCCTTGGGTGCGGTGGGCTACTTCGGCATTCCGTATCGTGAGATCGATCTCCGCTGGCTCGGCCTTCTTGCACCGAGTGGAATGCGGAAGAGTAATCAATCCTTGGAAATTGGGGGAGCGTCTGAGTTGGATACGCTGGACGCCGTCTGGGTTCCGAACCGCAACGGTGTGTTTCTGAATGTTGCAGCCGCCTATGCGGAGAGTTATGGGTGCGATGTCATCGTAGCAGGATTCAACAAAGAAGAGGCGGTGGAGTTTCCGGATAACCAAGCTGAATACGTCGACCAGGTGAACGCATGTTTCCGTTTCTCCACGCGAAGCGATATCCGGGTAGTTAGCTTCACGCAGGATTTGACGAAGCGGGAAATATTGCTGCTGGGAGTGGAGCTGGGGGCACCACTGTCGATAATATGGAGCTGCTATGCGGGAGGGGAGATGATGTGCGGGGGGTGCATGTCCTGCAAAAGGCTCCTGGCAGCAATGAATTCGCTTGCAGACGACAAGCGGCCCCGTCTTCGATTCCGGCTTGATACAGAATGAAGGATACATGGACTATCGGATCCTCAATGAATCAATTCCATACACTGGAAGGGAGCTCTGTAGCGGGTGGGTTGCCGGGAGAACGGGCCTTTCGGGTGATGCGGCCGTTGCCTTCGTAGGGCGTTGCGATGTTGCTGCGGAAGATCTCGTCGATGTGGACGACGCGAAAGCCGGTGCAGTAATCCGGAGCGAGCAAATGGCCCACATTATTGTGGAACACCCCTCGTGTCCACTACAAACAGCGATCCTGAGACAAAGGCTTCTTGTGTGCATCCTGTGTGAGATCCTCGGCGGGAAAGGGCATCCTCTGAGGAGGGAAGGGGATGACGTATATGTTGAGGATCGGAAACTGACTGTTTCCATCGCTGCTCCTTCGTCTAGTGGTGCGTTGATCCACCTGGGCATCAACGTGAGGCCCGAAGGCGCTCCGGTACCAGCAATTGGACTCGAAGAGATGGGTGTGATGGCGCTGCCGCTTCTCCGGGACCTCCTGGATCGCTACAAGAAGGAAGTAGCATCCTGTGAGTATGCGGAAACAAAAGTTCGGTATGTTCCGTAGATGATGGGCCGTACCAGTCAGAAGTGGAGCGCATGAGGTGAAGGAATGTCATCTTGTTCCCGTGAACAGGATCACATACGAGTACCTAACGACGAAGCTCGGGTAAATGGATACCTCTCGGAGATCTTCTGCTCGATCCAGGGAGAAGGATTGTTTGTGGGTAAGAAGATGATATTTCTTCGAACCGCCGGCTGCACCACGTGTTGTTCGTATTGTGACACGGGTTACAGCCAGAAGCAGACTCCTCAATGCGTTATTTTTGCACGGGAAAAAAGAGCAGTTCCCAATCCCATCGGGGTGGATGAGGTCGTCCGGGAAGTATTCGATATTGCGAGAGATTCTGCCCCGGTGCGGACGGTGAGCATCACGGGGGGTGAGCCTCTCGAGCAGAGCCGTTTTGTAGCATCAGCGGCTGCAGTGCTCAAACAAAGCTGCATGGAGGTCTATCTCGAAACAAATGGTATCGAGGTCGACGGCCTTGCCAAGGTTCTGCCGTTCGTCGATGTCATTTCTATGGACATCAAACTTCCATCTGCCATCGGATGTTCCCGCTGGTCAGAGCACAGGGAATTCTTGAGACAGGCTACACAGGCCGGCGGCGATAAAACGGTGTTTGCAAAAGTTGTGATCGGCGATCATACCCCGGCAAGCGAGGTTGAAATGGCCGTCGATCTCATATCCGGGGTGGGCAGAAATATACCTTTGGTGCTCCAGCCAGAAAGCAAGGTATTTTCTGGACGAAACACATCCACCAATAACAAAAATGCGCTGAAGCACCTGCTCGTGGAGTGCCAGAAGCTGGCGCTGGAACGTCTCTCGGATGTCCGCGTGATTCCGCAGTGGCATAAAATTATGGGAGTCATGTAGAGAAGCCGACAGCGGAAGGGACTTCTGAACCTCGTAGGAGCAGATATGCGTTTGCAGTCGTGGCGATCCGGTCTGGATAAGGAGTAACATGTCAGCTGAAGAAGTATTGGCCGGCCTGGTAGGCTTGATCGTCTTGATCTTCTCGGTCGTGGTTCACGAGAATGCCCACGGTATCACAGCGGAACGTTTCGGTGATCCAACAGCGAGGTACAGCGGTCGTATTACGTTGAATCCGCTCCCTCATATCGATCCCATTGGCAGCATCATCGTTCCACTAATTGCCATCCTCGGTAAAATACCTCCCATCGGCTGGGCAAGGCCGGTACCCGTCAATCCTGCGAACTTGAGAAATCCCGGCGTCCACAATGCTTATGTTGCCGCCGCCGGCCCGATGTCGAATCTGCTGCTCGCGATAGCCGCGGCGCTTCTCTGGATCCTGATTCGTGTGTTCTTCAAACACGTTTCCTTATTGGAAGCAACTGGTGGAAACACACTGCTCTTTTTCGGGATCCTCTGCGACAGCCTCATCAAGATCAACTGCGTGCTGATGGTGTTCAATCTCATCCCGATACCACCGCTCGACGGTCACTGGATCCTCATGCGCTTTCTTCCCCCGAGTGGAAAAGCGGTACTCGCAGCGATTGGACCTTATGGATTCTTTATCCTCATCATCCTGCTTTGGACGGGAGTGCTCGGCATGATTATTTCTCTCCCGCTCCGCTTCCTGTATTACAACTTGAGATTATTCGTCGAAATCGTGGTGAATGCGCTATAGGGCAGCTTGGGGCAAAAAAAGCCCTTCCTCCATGAAAGAAAGAAGGGCTGCCACGTACATCATGTGCCGCCCAGCGCCAGGCACCGCGGGCGGGGGTGGGGTCTATATCTCAAAAATCTCTGCCCTCTGGCTGATCGCCCCCACCTTTGGTGTACGTCTGGCCGTTAAAGATGTCGATGAAGCCGAACCCACTTTCTGAGTCCTTTGTACTCACAGCCGTGACACGATACGCATAGTGAACGTCTAGTTGAGCCGTCGCATCGGTGAAGCAGTTCTTGGTGATGGGGTTGGTGTTGAGCTTCGTGAATATCGCCTCACCATAAATAGAGCGGTATACGTTGTACCCCTTGAGATTTGACTGCGTGCTCATATCCCACATAATGAGAATATCGCCGTCTATGGACCGCATGGCCACAACATTTGTCGGAGGCAGTAGCGGAGCTTCCGTCACTTCCCCCGGGCTAACGCTGCTACCGCAGCCTGCGATCACTGCAGCGGCACAGAGGAGCACGACCATTGTCACTAAGCACTTTCTGATAGCCATGTCCTTTGCCTCCTTCCCTGGTGGATCTCGGGTGCCTTGCTTGCAATGCGCCACGAGACGGTGCGGTGCAGATGCCACAGGTGATGATACGGTTACCGCCTCGCAGCACCGCGGGGCTCAGCAAAGCGTATACCAACTCCGGGTGAAGGGATTGGAAAATCCGATTTCTACGCATATTCTTGCGGGTTTTCTCATGTCTTCGCGGGGGATGTAACCATCGGAGATTACCGGATCTTTCCCAACACAGGAGAGTTGTTTCTTAATGTACCCGGGAATATTCTATGTTGGATTCGCTAAATGCATCCGGCATGCAAAATGATTGAATAAAGTATCAGAGCAAGGAGAAGAGACTCCGCAAGCTCAAAAATGACTTGACTTTCCATCGGTCAAGATGTAAATGTTGCTGGATAGCATTTCGCACCAGTCTTTAGATAAGGAGGATGGCGATGACGAAGGCCGAGATCGTTGAGGACATCGCCAGCAAAACCGGTCTAACGAAGAAAGACGTGGCAACGGCCATGGACCAGTTTTTGGAATCTATTTCCAAAGCTCTCGCCGAGGGCAAGCACTATGAGATCCGCGGTTTTGGCACATTCAAAGTGAAAGCAAGAAAGGCGCGGATGGCCCGCAACCCAAGGACCGGCGAAGCAGTTCCCGTTCCGGACCGGAAAGTTCCCATTTTTAAAGTGTCCAAAGAACTCAAGGACATGGTCTCCAACGCCTGACCATTTCGTTTCCGCCATCATTTAGGCGTTCCTGCCTTTTGCTCTAATTCTTAAGCTCGCCGCTTGAGGGAGGGTATCGGCATGTCCAAATTCGTGGACCTGCGAAGCGACACGGTAACTCGTCCGGTTCCTGAAATGCGGAAAGCAATCGCCGAGGCTGAGGTTGGAGATGATGTTTTCGGAGATGATCCCACCGTTAACGCGCTCGAGGCACGTGTTGCTGGAGAGTTCGGCAGGGAAGCAGCGCTGTTTGTTCCCAGCGGAACAATGGCCAATCAAGTCGCCCTTGCCGCGCTGACCCAGCCAGGCGATGAAGTCATCCTCGACAGGCAATCCCACATTTTCAATTACGAAGTAGCGGCTGCCTCTGCAATATCGGGGATTCAATTCAACGCCCTTGACGGTGATCGAGGCGTGATCACGACCCGTGATATCGCCCCCTGCATTCGGGAGCCCAATGTTCATTGTCCGGAAACGCGAGTCATCTCGCTGGAGAATACGCACAACCGCGCTGGGGGACGGATTTTCCCGCTTGAAGAAATGATAAGCATCAAAGCGCTTGCCGATCGTCACCATCTCAAGGTCCATTTGGATGGAGCACGAATCGCAAATGCGTCCGTCGCCACGGGGATTTCGTTTGCTGCATATGCGTCCTGTGCGGACACGGTGAGCATGTGCTTTTCGAAAGGATTGGGAGCTCCAATCGGGTCGATCGTCGTGTCGGATCACGAGACGATCGAGCGGGCGCGAAAGAAACGGAAAATGTTCGGCGGGGGAATGCGGCAAGTGGGCATTCTAGCGGCCGCGGCGAACTACTCACTGGACCATCACGTCGGTAGGCTCAGGGACGACCACGAGAATGCAGCGCGGCTCGGCGAAATTATTTCATCGATAGATGGAATGACACTCCTGTACCCCGTAGAAACCAACATCGTCGTCTTCCGCTTGGACGAAAGGGCATACACGCTCGACGGCTTCCTCTCATCTTTGAAAGAACACAGAGTTCTTGCGGTTCCATTTGGACCCCGGACCGTGCGGATGGTGACTCATCTTGATGTCGGTGCTGATGACATCAGCTATGTGGAAAGCGTGCTGCGCGATCTGAAGCCGAATTGATAACCACCTGTTGCTATCGGGCTTTCGAGGGATCATGCACGGGGACTCGCTGCGTGAGGTTACATCATAATGGATCCCGGTGGGATTCGGCTTATCTATCGCTTCGCGAATACGGCCTCATCCCACTGGACTCATCTTCCAGCAATAAGTCATTTGGGGGAAGCGAGGATCCGCTATAATTGAAGAACGGTACAAAGAACCTGTCGGGACGCTTGCACTAGTGAGCACTCCCATCGGCAACTTGGGAGATATGACGTTTCGTGGGCTGGAGACGCTAAAGCAAGCTCAGGCGATCCTTGCGGAGGATACCCGGCATACCAGAAAGCTCCTCGGTCATTTCGGAATCCAGAAGAGACTTGTTTCGTATCACGATTTCAACAAGGAGAGGGTTACCCCTTCGCTTATACGGCGTCTCAAAAAGGGAGAAAACCTCGCACTTGTTACGGATGCTGGCACGCCCGGCATTTCCGATCCAGGATTCTATATCGTCCGCGCGGCATTAGCAGAACACATCCCCGTGAGAATCATCCCGGGTGCAAACGCAATCCTTCCCGCGCTCGTGCTTTCTGGCTTCCCGACTGATTCCTTCTGCTTCGAGGGCTTTTTCCCTAAGAAACGTGGGGAGGTCGAAGGCGTCTTGCAGGCGCTCGGTAAGGAGAGCCGGACGGCAATATTCTTCGTGTCTCCGCATCGGCTTCTCAAAGTGCTCGAGGCGTTCAGCAAGAGCCTCCCAAGCCGCAAGCTCGCCATCGCGCGGGAGCTAACAAAACTCCATGAAGAAATTTGTCGGGGAACCGCATCCGAGCTGCTCGAGATATTCAGTGGGAGACGAGTGCGGGGTGAAATTGTGCTGGTCGTCAAAGGAAAGCCGCGCAAAGACTCACCCTAACGTATCGAATGCAAGTCTGCATCCGATAAATAAACGAACAATGGAGCGGAGGGACAAAAGCGCTTGACTAGGCGGAAATCGGGGTGGTAGATGGAAAACAGCTATGGCGATGGATAAGCAGGGAATAAAAACAAAAGCTCGTGGACTGCTCAATCCAATTGTGTCCGCGTTGGCCGCTCTCGGCGTGCCGCCGCTTTTGATCTCATGCCTGGGGCTTGCGCTGAGCATCTACGGCGCCGTTCTCCTTGCGGGAGGTTCTCTCTTCCGGGCGGGGATTCTGCTGATCGTTGCGGGCTTTTGTGACGTTATCGATGGCGCGCTTGCCCGGAGCCGCAATATCGAGAGTCGCTTTGGAGCATTTATCGACTCCACCTTCGACCGGATCACTGAATTCGCCTATTTCGGAGGGATCCTTCTCTATTTCATCGATGGACCTGGGGGGTTCAACTTCCTTGCCGTCGCCTCAGCGTTTATCGCTCTGGCTGGATCGGTTTTGACGAGCTACGCTCGCGCTCGCGCCGAAGGTCTCGGTCTATCCTGCACCGTTGGGGCCTTCGAGCGTCCGGAGCGGATTGCGCTACTCGTACTCGGTTTGCTGTTAGGCCGTCATGTTCTTATCGCAGTCCTCTTGATTCTCAGCGTTGTAACCCTCTTTACCTTTCTCCAGCGGATTTTCCATATTTACAGGCTCACTAGGGAAGATGCAGGTCCTCGTGGCAGCAGCGTTTCCAGCTGATCAGCCACTCCGGGGACATTTGGAACGAAGCGTGAAGCGCCTCTTCATAACCCTCCACAAGCTTTGATCTTGATGCATTGAGAATGTATGTCGACGCTGCTCTGGTCTCCGCGAAGCTAGACAATTAGGGAGGGGAAATTCCTTGGCTCAAGACGGGAACGTCGATTCGATTTCGGCAATGACTGCTTTATGAGTTTTTTCAATTGCTCCTCTCCCATCGATACGACGAACCGGGCCGAAGTGTTTCTCGTACACCGGTAGCGCCCGCTTATAGTTTTTACGGATTGCTTCGAGGAGCGATTTCTTCTCGTAAACGGTAGGCCGGTTTTTGCGGTCTTTGAGGCGGATCAGGCATTCATCTACCGCGACGTCCAAAAAGATCGTGAGGTCCGGAACAAAGCAGCCGCTATTGACTTCGATGACCCATTCAGGTGGGATCGAACTATCGAGCATTTGATAGGCAATAGATGAGAGGATGTATCTGTCGCAAATCACATTCACGCCGTTCGAGAGGACCTTGGCAATAGAAAGCGAGTGCTCCTGACGGTCGGCGGCGAAAAGAAGGCAGCGCGCTTTTTCGGAAAAGGTGATCTTCTTTCCGGTACCCGGAGAAGAAAGCCTTCCGGTGAGCGCGTCACGGAGAAGTTTCCCTACGGGTTCATCCGTGGGTTCGCAAGTGAAGTAGCTTTTCTTTCCCCGGCTCAAGAAGTATTCGTGAAGCATCATCGCTTGGGTGGTAGTTCCCGCCCCATCAAGGCCCTCGAGCACAATAAGGTTGCCGCTCCGTTTCATCATGTCCCTATCTCCTCCCGTGAAGACTCATTCGCCTTTCGAGCCATTGTGTTTGGCGTCCCGCCGGTTGTCAACCGAAAGCTATGCACGATGGTAAAATCGAAGAAAAGCAAGTTGCACCGCGTTCCGCGGCCGCTGGAAATCCGGGGGTGAACGCTCTTTTGGGGCCGCAACACTCCTTATCGCCTGGGAAATCAGATATGACAAATGGTTGCGAGGGGGTTGCTTTGGCCGTTCGGAGGGGTTATATTGTCAACGCGACAATATGGAATATCTTATGCTATTCAACCTCGGATCAGGCCATATGGGCCCGAGATGGCATCCCCACATCCTTAATCTGGAGGCTGGTCCCATGAAACTGCTACCCGCCCGCAAGACGATCTTCTCAGCTATTCTGCTCACCGCGATTTGCGTCGCGCTCATTGCGTGGGGAGGTAGCAGGTATCAAGGGGATAAGCACATTCTGCATGACCTTGAGATTTTCGCAAAAGTTGTCGAGAAGATCCGCTCCTATTATGTAGACGAAGTCGATACGCATGAGCTGGTTAATGAAGCAATCGAGAACATGCTTCGTGACTTGGATCCCCACAGCCAGTTCCTCCAGGGACTCGAGTATGAAGACCTCATGGTCAGCACGCGAGGAGAATTTGGGGGCGTCGGAATGTTGATTTCTTTCCGGGACAATTATCCGACCGTGATAACTCCCATTGAAGGCACGCCAGCTTACAGGGCAGGCTTGAGAGGCGGCGATCAAATCGTAGAAATCGAAGGCCAGGCCACCCACGGATGGAGCACACAGAAAGCGGTGAAGTTGCTCAGGGGCGATCCTGGAACTGATGTGACATTCATGGTGAGCCGTCCGGGTCTGAAAGAACCAGTCGAATATCAGCTCACGCGCGAAATCATTGTAGTCAAAAGCGTGCCTTTCCATGGAATGTTCGGGGACTATGGTTACATCAAGATTTCGAATTTTTCGAAGCAAACACGGGACGAGCTCAAAGAGACACTGGAGGAACTCGAGGGGAGACAAATGAAGGGACTCGTTATCGATGTCCGTTCGAATCCGGGCGGGCTGCTCCAAGCGGCCACGGAGGTCTCCGAGTTATTCCTCGATCGCGACAAGCTCATTGTCTATACCAAAGGCCGTCTTTCCAACAGCAATCAAAAATATTTCTCGACGAATTCCCGAACGCATAAAGGATACCCAATTGTGGTAATGCTGAATATGGCGAGTGCGAGTGCATCCGAGATTTTCGCCGGCGCGCTTCAGGATTGGGACTTGGGTTTTGTTGTAGGGCAAACCAGCTTCGGCAAAGGAACTGTCCAGACCGTCTTCAGTTTGAGCGACACCGAGGCGATCAAACTCACAACGGCGAAGTACTATACCCCATCCGGGCGGAATATACACCGCGATCACGGCAAATTCGATTCAAGCAGGAGAACTTTAACCCAGGCGGGATCTGACACATTGAGCGATGATATAGCAAGCCTAAGACCTTCGCGTACTGGCGAAGAGAGTGACGCCAGCGCTCCAGAGGAAAAGCCCATTTTTTATACAGCGAGCGGAAGGATTGTTTATGGTGGAGGGGGCATTACCCCCGACCTGGAGTTCGAACCCGAAATGTACACGGAACTTCAACGAAATCTCGAAAAAGACGCGCTCTTCTTCTCCTTCGCGGTCAAGTACGCCACAGAGAATAAAGTGACCGAAGACTTCGAAGCAACAGAGAAGATATTGGAAGATTTTAAGACGTTTCTCACTGAGAGGGAATTCGAACTGGATGAGGAAGAGTTCTCCAAAGCAGAGAACCGTGAATATATCACAATGGCGATCGAGCGTGAGATCTTTTCGAGCAATTTTGGAAGAGACGCGATGTACCGGGTTGTTCTCGAGAAGGATCCGGAGTTTCAAAGAGTGCTGGAACTGTTGAACAAATATCCTACTCTTGAGAAACTCTTTGCCTACGCCGAGGAGCAGAAAAGTCTCAAAGCAGCGAGGATTGAAGCTGAATGAGGGATATTGCAATATTATGTGACTTCGACGGCACCGTTGCTCGGGAGGACGTCGGCCATCTCCTCTTCAGGAAATTCTCGGAACCCAACGGCACCACTGAGGTGGTGAGTAAATGGAAGAGGGGGGAGATCTCATCCAAAGAGTGTCTCGAGCGCGAGGCGGAACTTGCCCGGGTTTCGCAAGAGGAGCTCGACGAGTTCATTTTGCTCAGGAAACTCGATCCATACTTCAAAGACTTCCTGGATTTCGCGCTGAAACGCGGTATGGAAGTCGCAATCGTAAGCGATGGATTGGACTATTACATAGAGAAGATGCTCCTCCGATCCGGCGCCGCGCACGTGGATTTTTACGCAAACTGTTTAAGTCTCACTAACCATTCGCTCAAACTCTCGTTTCCTTTTTACGATCTTCTCGAGTGCACGAGCTGTGCGAACTGCAAAACATATCACCTCGAACAGTACCGCGAGAAAGGTTTCTACATCGTTTATGTTGGAAACGGTTTGTCCGACAAGTGCCCATGTCAGTCGGCGGATCTCGTGTTTGCCAAGGGGGACTTGCTCGAGTTCTGCAGGGAAAACGAAATTCAGCACATCGCTTTCAGCAATTTCCGGGATGTCGAAAGAGAGGTGCTTAAACGGCTCGTTATCGATGATGATTTCAGCAGCTCCCGGGACAGCCGCATTTGAGAAGATCAAACACCACCCGCTATAATCAGCCTACTTTGCGATTGTTTTTGTCACACTAAGGTTAGCTTTCCGGATTCAACAATGGATGATCGATCTCACCACCTGGTAGATTGGCTTCCGGATCCGCCCTGTAAGTGATATAGCTGACCTTTGCCATGAAGTACTCGAGCTCCCTCTTGCTTATCTCGCCACCTCGAATGTATGCGATGAGGTCTCCTCTGATAAGCTCTTGATCCGTCTTTTCTACTTTGCCTTCGCTGACCATGATTGCAAAACGTTCGAGGATACCCGAGACTTCGTCGCGCTGCGCGTCTGTCAGCTGGTCGGGAAGAAGGGACAGGAACTCGCGACTGAGCTTTTCGAATGACGTTGAGTCCGAACCGGTGGGAAACTGTAAAAGGCCGATCGTAGCGATGATAAGCGCCAGGAAAACTACAACGAAGATAATGCCCCGTCTCATTCGATCACGCTCCCAACTCTAAATGGTCTTCGAACCAGCGGACGGTGGCCTCGCTTGCCACTTCGAAGGCGCTGGATGGTTTGAAGAAGGTGTTTGCCATTCCGAAGGTGTGACCAGTCTTGAGGATCAACAGTCTTTTGTTCTCGAGCTCCCTCTCTGCGTGGAGGAGGGCCTTTGAAGAATCGGCGGGCACTGCCAGGTCCATCGATCCATGAACAAGGAGGTGGGGAACGCGCAGACGGTGAATCCGTCCCGTCAAACGGTACCGTTCGGCGTTTGCCTCTAGGTCGTCAAGATACCTGGTGTCGATAGCCAGAGAATAGCCTGTCTTCGAGTCGACGAAAGCATGATGGCCTTCCTGTCGCCATCGTTGTTTCTGGCGCTCTGTGAAGTGATTCGGATTCGCGATAGCCGCCCATGTGCAAATCGCGTCGACACCTTTTCTCTCGAGCGCGTAGAGAATGGCTACAAAGCCACCCCTGCTGTGGCCGTACACGCCGATCGGTAAATCATCCGGAAAGGTGGCGTTCAGGCGGTTCTCTGAAATGTACTGGACCATTGAGGTGAGATCCTCGAATTCTCTCGTTACCGTGTTCTTTCTGAACACATCGCCGATTGGGTGAGAGGGGAGGTCTTTTGATTTTTCAGTGTTTTCAACGATCCATCCATTATGCGAGAAGTCGAAAGGGATCGCTGCAAGCCCTGATCTGCTCAATCGGCTGGCGAGCTCCGGGAAAAATCCCCACTTCCGATGTCCTTTGAAGCCGTGGCACATGACCACGACTCCTTTGATGTGCCCTTCGGTCGGCGGATACAAATCCGCCCGGATCAAGTGCCCGTCGCTCGTACGTATGTCGAAAGTCCTGGTCCCGCCTGCTGACATCGCTGGTTCTCATTTCTGGCTCAAGATGAGGTTGAAGGATTTCATGGGCCAACCACCCTTATGCAAAATAGGCCAAATCCGCGCCAAGAGCAAGCGTTACGCCTTGAAAGACTTGATATTAGACATTATCATTTAGTCATGCCTCGTAGATCCGCAATCGAACGCTCTGGTATCGCAGCGATCGCCGCAACAGGCATCCCTGTTGCAGCACCGCTTTCCTCTCCGTCTTCCACTGCCAGGGGGCCGGCGTCGGGAAGCGTGCTTACGGGGATCGATCTCGTGCTCGCACCACTATGCGGTATTACAGATGCGATATTCAGAAGGATTTGTCTGCAGCATGGGGCTGATATGGTGGTTACTGAAATGATCAGCTCAGATGCGCTCACTCGAAATAAAGGCCCGATTCGAGCAATGCGGAAGCTGCGCACCGCTGAGGGACCGCTGGCCGTCCAAATCTTTGGAGCGGATCCGCAGCGGATGGGGAGTGCGGCGGAGATTCTTTCCGCACTTGCACCAAGGTTCATCGATTTGAATTTCGGCTGTCCCGTGCGCAAGGTTGTCAGGAGCAACGGGGGTGCTGCCGTGCTCCGAAATCTTGGACTCTTGAGCCGCATTTGTCGCACCGTCGTTCGCAAGAGCCGGGTTCCTGTCTCGGCCAAGATCCGTTCGGGTTGGGACAAGTCTACTTCGGAGGGGCTTTTGGAAGTTGCCCGCGTTATTGAAGATTCGGGTGTTTCGGTGATCACCGTTCATGCGAGAACAAAGATGCAGGCGTTTTCAGGGAGCGCAGAATGGTGTCTCATTGAGGCGGTGAAGAAAAGCGTCTCGATCCCCGTCATCGGAAACGGAGATGTCCGTTGCCCCGGCGACTATGTTACCATGCGCGGGCGGACCGGTTGCGATGCGGTCATGATCGGCCGGGCGGCCATCGGGAATCCTTGGATCTTTGCCGGAATTGACGCATATCGGAAGGGCATTGACTTTGTACCGCCCACGCCTCGCGAACGAATCGAGATTCTGAGAGGTCAATTGCGGGAATCGGTAGGTGAATACGGGTCATATCTGGGGATCATTTCTACTCGCCGGATAAGCGCCGCTTACTTGAGACACCTGCCCGGTGCAAGGAACCTGCGCGGAAAATTGATGTCTCTGGATTGCCTCGCAGACATCGAAAAAGCGTTGGATCAATATCTTGAAAAGAACAACTTCTGAGGCGATACGACCGAATATGGCATGAAACTTGTCGCGTATCGCAAAAGAATCGGGAAAGGAATAATTGCAGCGAGCCCCATCAATAAAACATCAGGGGAAGGCTATGGACATAGAAAAGCTCAAGCAACTGTTGGATAAATTCAAACGAGGCGATCTGGGTGAAGAGGCGCTTCTCGAAGAACTCCGATTTCTGCCGTTCGAGGACCTCGGGTTTGCAAAGGTGGATCACCACAGACACCTCAGAACAGGCTTTCCCGAAGTTGTATTTGGGGAGGGGAAGAGCGAAGAACAGATCCTTTCGATCGCAGACCGAATCGTCAAAAAAGGCAACAACTTTCTCGTTACCCGGTGCGATAAGTCGATAGGGGATGCGCTCTTTGCCCGCTACCCCGACGGGGTGTACTACAGTGATGGAAAAGTTTTTGCGCTGGCGGTGAATGAGAAGGAAAAATTTGGCTACGTCCTCGTCATCACCGCTGGGACTTCCGATATCCCGGCGGCCGAAGAAGCGGCAGTGACGGCCTCGCTATTTGGGTGCAACGTCGACCGGATTTACGACGTGGGCGTGGCGGGCATTCACAGGCTGCTCGCGTATCGGAGTATGATCGAAGCGGCAGATGTAGTCGTTGTCGCCGCGGGAATGGAAGGTGCCCTGGCAAGCGTCGTAGGCAGCATTACGCAGGCTCCCGTAATCGCGCTGCCTACCAGTGTCGGCTATGGGGCAAGCTTTGAAGGCCTTGCTGCGCTGCTGGGAATGCTGAACAGCTGTGCGGCAGGGGTGTGCGTCGTTAATATCGACAACGGCTTCGGGGCCGGCTGTACGGCAGCGCTCATCTGCGCCAGGGCACGCGAGCTGGCAAAAGCGATTGCCAGAGAAAAGTAAATGGTTCGCAATCGGCAGCGTTCTATCGCTGGCGATGGGTCCGCTTTTGCGCGGTCCGTTAG